>ERZ1026901.263-NODE-263-length-46340-cov-26.484736_pt1 | contig 46340 bp, 45 predicted proteins | sample MGYA00380179_ERZ1026901 | MGnify/ENA primary metagenome ERZ1026901 (study PRJEB33269, sample SAMEA4719815) | human gut metagenome | biome: human-associated habitat; feature: organic feature; material: feces | place: Cameroon | collected 2013-10 ... | reverse complement strand
CTAAAGCAGACTTTTTATATTTCAGTCGTCTACTTTAGGAGTATCATATCATTTCGTAAAGCCGCAGGTCTTTAGTCTTTATTTTTTACTCAACATTAAGCGTTCTGCTTAGCCGCCAGCTTCTCCACCATTGCCTCAAGTCTTGCAATCTTTTCATTTTGCTCAGCCACAGTCTCATTCAGCGCTGCAATCTGCTCATTCTGAGCTGCCACAGTCTTTACCAAAGCAGCCTTCGTGGTCGGTGTTTTGCTCGGACGGTCGAGCGCGAAGCTTACGCCTGCGTTCACCATATTCTCGCCGTTGCCCATGTTGCCGGAAATGCTGAACATAACCTGCTCGCTCGGACGATAGAACGCGCCGATTGCCGCAGCGTTCGTGCCACGGTAGTTGCCCACGCCTGCTGCGAAGGACAGCTTGTTGTCAGAGTCGAACTCCATCGGATGCAGAGCTGCGAGAGCCGCCGCACCAGCGCCAACCTTGTTCACCTTCGTGTCCAGCTTGCTCACTGCGCCGCCCAGCTCGTCTACGCGGCCGTTGACGGTCTTAATATCCTCTGCGTTCTTATCTGCCTTTTTGTTAACCTCATTGACTGCACCAACTAAATTACCCTTATTCGTGGTATTCAACTTAGTCAGGTCGCCAATATTCTTTTCGTTGGCATTTGCCTTGTTGTTGACCTCGTTTACTGCGCCAACTAAATTACCTTTCTCGGTGGTAGTCAAGCTGTTCAGGGCACCAATTTTATTCTCGTTGGCATTTGCCTTGTTCAAAGCACTATTTGCAGTTGTTTGCGCATCATTTGCCTTGTTCAGTGCATTATCAGCTGTTGTTTGCGCATCATTTGCCTTTTTGTTGACCTCGTTAACTGCACCAACTAAATTGTCTTTATTGGTAGTAGTCAGCTCATCCAACTTACCAACATTCGCACCAGCACTCGTCGCTGCTTTATATGCCTCATTCACTGCATCAACAAGATTATTTTTGCCGTTAACATCTAATTTAGACATATCGCCGATGTTAGTCTTAATATTGCTAATATCCGAAGTATTTTTATCTACCTTCGTCTCAAGAGTATTAAGCTTACCTTCCACAGCAGTAACCTTCGTATCCGTATACTCCTTGCCAGCCTGATAAGCGGAGTTGATAGCACCAGCGACAGTGCCCTTCGTATCCGCGTTGGGATTAGTCGCGGTTTCCTTATAGCCGCCAGCGACATCAACATTCTTAATTGCATCGTTCAGCTTTGAGCCATCAAAAGCAGAGCCTGCAATAGTAGCTTTATTTTCCGCTACCTTCTTATCTAATGCAATAAGATTATCTATTACATTGTTTCCTGCACTAATATAGTTATAAGTGCTGCCCGGTGTAAATGTGCCAACTCTATTATCTACATTGTATAAATTCGTATCCAGTGCACTAAGGTTTTGTGCTACTTTGTCAGATTTCAGAATATAGTGTCCATCTGCACTCAAGTCACCGATTTTGTTATCTACATTAGTGATATTGCCTGTAATATTACTGATATCTTGCTTATTTTTATCTACCTGCTTATCCAGTTCCACAAGGTTTTCAGATACGTTCTTATCCTTCTTAATGTACGTACCGTCTGCGCTCAGGCTGCCGATTTTGTTATCTACCGCAGTGATTGCTCCTACATTATCCTTTACCTGCTTATCCAGCGCAACAAGGTTTTCAGATACGTTCTTATCCTTCTTAATATATGTGCCGTCTGCGCTCATGCTGCCGATTTTGTTATCTACTGCAGTAATATCACTCGCATTTTCCTTTATCTGCGTTTCTAAAGCAGAAGCATCTACCTTTATTGTCGGGCCATTAGCGCCTGCATTAGTTTGGAGAGTGACCTGACCGCTGCCGTCAGCAGCCAAGGTAAGGTTGTACTCACCAGCTTTTATAATTTGGCCAAAGGTCGCAGCGTCGGTATTTTTAGTGCCGTCAGCAACATTTACGATTCTTCTTGTTAATGATTTATTTTCATATATAGGATCACGAGTTGCAGGATCATAACCCACAATTTCCTGATAAATACCACCTATAGAAACTGTATTTTCTTCATCAGCTGTGGAGAGAGCACCTAAAGCAACAGCACCAGTAGCACTTGCTTTAGCTTCAGTTCCAAGTGCAATAGAATTTTCACTAGTTGCTTGAGAGTGACAACCTACTGCTGCACCACCATTCTCTGCTTTAGAACCTGCGCCAACTGCAGTCGAAGCCAAACCTTCAGCTCTAGCAGAATCACCAATCACAACGTTACTATCACCATTTGCTTGAGTGACTATACCCAAAACAACATTATACCTTCCGGTTACATACGCACGATTACCAGCACCAATAATATTACTGTTATAATCAACAGTCACATTCTCCGCAAACGCACTCTGCGCCCCCACGAAGCTCATACCAAACACTGCCATAACAGCCAAAGCAATGCGCGCTTTTTTCGCTGCACTCATAAAAATAGTTTTTTTCATACGTACACTCCTCCTAGCCTTTAATTTTGGCTACAATTTTAAGCAAATCCTCTACGCTGTAAGCCGCTGGAGGCTTGCTCCTTGATTTTTCTATATCTACAAAAAAATCACTCATACAACAGGCAAAAATCTCTTGCAGAGTAAATAAATGCTCAATGGTAACTCCGCAACGGCCTGACTCAATATTTGATAGATTCGATTGACTGATTTTCAGCATATCCGCCACATGCTTTTGCCGCAAGCCTTTAGCCAGGCGCATCATTTTAATGCGATTACCAACCAACCTCGCCTTTTCGCTAATCATCACATCCCCCATTCCACCAACACTCAGCCTCAACAGCTCTCAAAGCTTAATTTTTAATAAAACGTTGTAAATTTTTGGCATGCCGTTGCTTGCAAAAGATTATAACATAAGTGTACCCCCCCACAAGACACAGTGGGAGGGTACGTTTACTTTTTTTATTTACTTAATTCAATTTAATAAATTTTTGTCCTTTTCCACAAGCAGCGGCAGCCACCCGCGGCAGTCTACTCTCTGACCTTCATGTCCTTTTGCAGCTCTTCCCAAAAGCTTTGCATATCCTCATCCAGCGCCTGCACTATCCTGCTCAGCTGATAAACAGAAATATCAACCTCGCCCTTTTCCAGCGTGCGCAGCGTCCTTTGGGGAATGTCCGCCCTTGCTGCCAAAGCATACTGCCTGATATGCTTATCCCGACGAGTCGATACAATGTACTCGCCGATAAGCTGTGCCATCAACGTTCTTTCTTCATCCATGCTAACGCCTCCTGCAAGCTTGCTGCATATAGCGTATTACAAAAATGAGCATCCTCGTCTAAAGCGGCAGAATCCTGCCTTTATTTTAAAATTTATAATTTTCCATGCTATAATAGCCTCATCAAGCTTGATGTAGTACAGCACAGAATTCTGTCATACGCAGCACTTTGACTGCCACAGAAAGGTTGTAATCAACATAGTAAAACAAAAAAATACGGCCAAGCGCGCACGCTTTACTCCCACGGAGCTGGAGCAGCTGATTGCCGCCGCCCAAATGCAGGACGCAGACGCTTTAGCAAAGCTCTGCACTGCCTTCACGCCGCTGATTCTCAAGGAGGCGCATTATCCGAGCGTTTTTGATGCGCTGAGCGAGGACGCTGTGAACACCGCCTGGGTTATCTTTTTGGAGTTTATCAAAAAATATAACGGGCGTGACTTCCGCCATCTGCCGGGGCTTATCCAGTGCCATCTGCGCTATGAGCTGCTGCACAAAATCAGCAGGCAAAGCTCTGTCAAAAATTGTGATTACCTTGATAGCGAGGACTGTCAGGAGGTTGCTGCTAAAAATAATCCAATCTCGGAATTTGAAAACAGCCAGCTTCTTAGTACCGCCCTAGCCACTCTCACCAGCAAACAGCGAGCTGTTATCATCGCCGTACATTTGCAGGGCATCTCTTTGCAGGAATACAGCAAGCAGCATAATTTAAGCTATAAGACTGTATATATGCATCACAAAAGAGGTCTGAGCAAGCTAAGGTCTATTATTCAACAATAAGCTTATACCTACACCCTTCTTGCTATACTTTAGTGAGAAGGGTTATTTTTATATTATACGTTAATAATACTACTCTAACATATAAGTAGAATTACTTTACTAAAGGTAACCACTAGCTATCGCTAGTAGTAGTAAATCATAGCCAAAGAAAAAAGACAGAGGGAGAAAAATTTAATAAAAAGAGGGAGACAGAAAAAAGAAATCTCACTTATACAATGGCAAAAAAAAAGCAAATTTATACCCATCGAAAAAAAATTTTTGTGCATGGGTATAAAATCGCCCTAAAAATGTCATTGTATAAGTGAGAGGCAAAAACAACAAACGCTAACCCAAAGCCTCTTGATGAAAGCTAAATCCGGATAAGCGAGTAATCATAAAAATTTAAAAGGTGGCTTAGAATGTAGCAGCTGCGAAAAGCGGCGAACATTATAAGCCACCTTAGAAAAGGAGCTTGATGTAAAATGCTAGTGCCAAATCCCAAACGGATCAAACACAAAGAAGTACGAGCGTTGGCAAAAAATGCCAAAGGCCGCATCAAACACATCTATCTGCACTGGACAGCAGGACGTTACGGCCAGGCCTTCGATGAATACCATCTGAACATCGACGAACGCGGCGAAATCTACCAGACGTGCAACAGTCTTACAGACCTCAAGGCGCACACCTGGAAGCGCAATACGGCGGCAGTCGGCATCACCCTCTGCTGTGCTTACGGCGCAATGCTCAACAGCCGCTGGCAGCCTGTGTATAACGGCTACGAGCCTACAGAGCTGCAAGTCGCGCAGATGGCGGCGGTGGTGGCTATCCTCTGCCGCGAGCTGGAGCTGGAAATTTCCTTCTCCACCGTCAAGACGCACGCCGAAGTCGCTTTCCTCGATGGCTATGGTCCGGGACAAAATGATCCTGACCTGCGCTGGGACTTACTTGCTCTCAGCGGTCTGCCGGTAACGAAAAACCTGCGCCCCGGTGGCTATCTGCTGCGGGAAAAAGCGCTGGAGTACAGCAAGCTTTTTGAGCACAGCAAGGTGCTTGAAGAAATGGCGCAAATGCAGGAGCTTAACCTGCTGGCGGAGTGACACCCCTCTCAGTCGCCTAACGGCGACAGCTCCCCCCGAGGGGAGCCTCTCTTGTAGCCTAACTTTAAATCTTAATCAACAAAGGAGCAAACTAAAATGGCAACTGTAAAACAAGAAGTAATCAAACGTAGTCTCATTATCAACGTAGCGAACGGAGTTGACGACAATGGCAAGACCAAAATCAAAGCCTTCACCTTCGGCAACCTCAAGGCCGAGGCCAAAGTGGAAGATGTATTTAAGGCTGCTAATGCGCTTGGCGGTCTGTATGCTGAGGAAGTCCAAAGCATCGTCCTGAGCGAAAAGAGCGAGCTGGCAGAGCAGCAATAAGGGCGGTAGACACCCCCAGTCACTTCGCTTCGCTCAGTGCCAGCCCCCTTTCAGGGGGCACAAGAATTGTAGAGCTTACGCCTAAAGTTAAGCTTGTAGCACAACGTTCCTCGTCTCCCCTGAAAGGGGAGGTGGATGCGAGCGCAGCGAGCAGACGGAGGGGTGTCCAAAAAACACAAATCAATCGTACAAACAGCACACCTAATCTGCTCTCCCTATCAGGGAGAGGTGCCGAGCGCAAGCGAGGCAGAGAGGGTATTTGAAAGGAGCAAATCACTATGGAAAAAATTCTCGAAATCTACTTCAAAACTGAAAACGGTAAAAAAACTCTCACTATCGCGAAACCCAACCAGTCCCTTGAGCTGGCAGCAGTAACCAAAGCGCAAAAGGCTATCATCGAAGCCAACGTGTTCAACACCGCCACCGGCGACCTGACCGAAGCTGTCGGCACAAGCTACATTGTGAAGGACGTCGAACCTCTGGCGTAATAATACCCCTCAGTCGCCTTACGGCGACAGCTCCCCTAACGCAAAGACCCAGTTTTTACAAGCTTGCGCTGTAAAAACTGTTGGTCGTGCTAACATCGCTTGCGATGAACAGGGGAGCCCTATTCGCAAAACCCCCGTCACGGTAGTACTTCTAATAAGCTCTCCCTGTAAGGGAGAGATGCCGAGCGCAAGCGAGGCAGAGAGGGTACTAAAAGGAGGAATCCCCATGGACATTGACAAACTGCTCTCCGCAGCAGCCGACTACGGTTTTCCCATGCTCGTCAGCTCGTACCTTCTGGTCCGTATGGAAGGCAGAATCGAAAAGCTGAGTGCTAATATCGAAAGCCTCACTCATGTGCTGCAAGACAGACTCGTCATGCAGTTCCCATATGTACAGCAGCAATAGTATATACAAGCAAAAAATACTAAAGACTAACATATGGCGCAGGGCTGTCGTACTAATCAGTGCGGCAGTCCTCTTTTTTATAGAAATGAAGGCTATTATCAAAAAGCGGCAGCATCCTGCCTCTTTTCTGCAATTCGCAAATTTCTCTATACTAATTAGCCGCCTCCCATTTACGCAGCAAAAAAGAGCAGCCCCTGTCTTCAGGAACTGCTCTTCCACATTATCTATCTAAAATTTTCTCTGCCCTCAAAACAGCGGCTTGCTATTGCCGCCCTTCGGCTTCTTCTGGTTCTTGATGCGCACGCTGATGATGACCTCGTCACCCTCCAGCGTCTGCTCCATCGCCACAGGAATCCCCGCTGTCTTTACGGCATCGACAACCTGCTTGATGCTGTTGAGATAAATGCGCACATCGTTGACGATAACCATACGCTTACGCTTCTCCTCGCTCTTGCCGTCGAGCAGCTTGTTGATATACTCCTCGGTCTGACGCACGCTGAAGTTTTTCGCTACGATGGTCTCCAAAACCTCCAGGCGTTTCTCATCATCCGGCAGCTTCAACAGCGCACGGGCATGACGCTCACTGAGCTCTGCGTCCATAAGCACCTTGCGCACCGGCGCAGAAAGGCGCAGCAAACGCAGCTTATTGGCAATCGTGGACTGCTTCTTGCCTACGCGCGCAGCCATAGCCTCCTGCGTGATATGGAACTGATTCATGAGCTTCTCGTAGCCCTCAGCCTCCTCCAGATAATGCAGGTCCTCACGCTGCAGGTTCTCGATAAGCGCGATTTCGGCAATCTGCTGGCTGGTATATTCGCTGATAATCACCGGCACCTCGGCCAGCTTCGCCATTTTGGACGCACGCAGACGGCGTTCTCCGGCGATGAGCATATAGCGGCCATCCTCCGCAGGCGAAACCAGCAGCGGCTGCAGCACGCCATATTGGGCAATCGAGGCCGACAAATCCTCTAAGGCAGCATCATCAAAGCTTTTGCGCGGCTGGTACGGATTCGGAAAGATCGTGTCAATCGGCACCTTGACCACCTTAACCTCGCTCACGGCCTTACGCTCGCCCAGGCCAAAGTCAGTATCTAATACAGAAAATCCATCGTCTACGATCATCACAACTAATCCCCCTATCTGCTCCCTAAGGGCTGTTTCTCAGGCGTACCTGCCTTGCGCGGATACTGCGCCGGCGTCGCCTTTATTTTCGCTATCTTTATTATAGCACGTCCATCGTCAAGTCCGGGAAGTTTTACAGGCTCGGCGCTGATTATTTTTCCGCCGAGAATTTTTACAGCTGCCTCACCCTCTTCGATTTCCTCGGCAAAGCGGCTGCCCTTGAGCGCGATAAACTGACCGCCCTTTTTCGCCAGCGGCAGGCAGTATTCACTGAGCACGCTCAGACGCGCAACGGCACGCGCCGTTACATAGTCATACTGCTCGCGGTGCTTTTTGCTGCGGCCGGCATCCTCAGCACGCAGATGCTCGCAGCGGATACCCTTCAGCCCCAGCTCGTCAATAACCTGCTCCAGAAAGCGCAGACGCTTGCCCAAGGAATCCACCAGCGTTACCCTCAAGGACGGGCAGTAGATTTTCAGCGGCACACCGGGAAAGCCGGCGCCGGTGCCCACGTCGACGAGCGTTTTGCCCTGCATGCCGTCCTCGTAGGCCAGCAGGCTGTCGACCATATGCTTGACAGCGACCTCCTCCGGCTCGGTAATCGCAGTCAGGTTCATCACCTTATTTGTTTCCACAAGCAGCTCATAATAACGCGTAAACTGCGCCAGCTGCTCCTCCGTAAAGCTCAGCTGCGCCTCTGCGCCTCTGGCTGCTAAAATCTCGGCAAAGGTCACTCGTCTGTCTCCTTTCGACGTTTAAGCTCCAGCGCAATCATCAGCACGCTGATATCTGCAGGCGATACGCCGCTGATACGCGATGCCTGGCCGATGTTCGTCGGGCGCACCTTGTCCAGCTTTTCGGCTGCCTCGCTCGAAAGCTCCTTTATCTCATGGTAATCTATATTCTCCGGCAGGCGCTTGTTTTCGAGCTTCATGAAGCGCTCGACCTCCTGGCGCTGCTTGGTGATATAGCCTTCATATTTAGCAAAAATCTCGGCCTGCTCTGCCACCTGCGGTGCCAGCTCCGGCAGGTCGAAGGCTGCCTGCAGCTTAGCATAGGTGACCTCCTTGCGACGCAGCAAATCCAGCAGACTGGCGCCGCTACGCAAAGGCGTGGTGCCCAAAGCAGTAAGCTTGGCGTTGTTCTCGGCGCTGGGAGCGATATTGCTTTTGCCCAGCTCGCTGACAGCACGCTCTAAGGAAGAGCGCTTCTTGGTGAAGATGTCATAGCGTCTGTCGTCGACAAGACCGAGCTGGCGGCCCTTCTCCGTCAGGCGCAGGTCAGCATTGTCCTGACGCAGCAGCAGACGGTATTCGGCACGCGAGGTCATCATACGGTACGGCTCATGCGTGCCCTTGGTAACAAGGTCGTCAATCAGCACGCCGATATATGCCTCATCACGGCGCAGCACCAGCGGCTCGCGTCCCTGAATCTTCATCATGGCGTTAATGCCCGCCATCAGGCCCTGCGCTGCCGCCTCCTCATAGCCGCTCGTGCCATTAGACTGGCCGGCGCTGAACAGGCCGCTGATGGCCTTATGCTCCAGAGAGGGAGCAAGCTGCAGCGGGTCCAGGCAGTCATAGTCAATCGCATAGCCTGCACGCATCATCTTGCAATGCTCCAGACCGGGAATCGTCTGCATGAACTGCAGCTGGATATGCGCCGGCAGTGCGGAGCTCATGCCCTGCACATACATCTCGTTCGTGCTGCGTCCCTCCGGCTCGATGAAGAGCTGGTGTCTGTCCTTGTTGGCAAAGCGCACCAGCTTCGACTCGATGGAAGGGCAGTAGCGCGGGCCGACACCCTCGACAAGACCGTTAAACATGCCTGATAAGTGCAAATTGTCACGAATAATTTTATGTGTTGCCTCATTGGTATAGGTAAGGTAGCAGGGAACCTGCTCGCGCGTTTTGATGTCGCTGATAAAGGAGAAGTTGCGCACCTCCTCATCGCCATACTGCGGTTCCATCTTGCTATAATCCAGGCTGCGAGCGTCGATACGCGCAGGCGTGCCTGTCTTGAAGCGCATCAGCTCCACGCCGTTCTCAATGAGGGATGCCGACAGCTTCTCAGCGCTGCGCAGACCGTTCGGGCCGCACTCATAATTGAGCTGGCCGTAAACAATGCGGCCGCGCAGGTAGGTGCCTGTTGCCAGAATAACGCAGCGAGCCTCAAAGACCTCGCCTGTTTCGGCCTCTACGCCGACAACCTCGCCGTTTTCCACGAGCAGCTTGTCAATCATCAGCTGCTTCAGCTCCAGGTTCTCCTGATTCTCGACGATTTTTTTCATCAGCGTGTGATAATAAGGCTTATCCTCCTGTCCGCGCAGCGCATGGACTGCATAGCCCTTGCCTGTGTTCAGCAGACGCATCTGGATACACGCCATATCCGCACTGATGCCCATCTGTCCGCCCAAGGCGTCCAGTTCACGCACCAGATGGCCCTTCGCCGGACCGCCGATAGACGGATTGCACGGCATCAGCGCCACATTATCTAAAGAAAGCGTTGCCAGCAGCGTTTTGCCTCCTAGACGCGCCGCAGCCAAGGCTGCCTCCACGCCTGCGTGGCCTGCGCCGACAACAATTACATCAAAGGTATCTGTTATATAGCTCATCATCTAACCCCTTATTTGCCTATGCAGAAACGCGAGAAAATCTCGTTGATGATTTCGTCCTGCACCGTATCGCCGGTAATCTCGCCCAAAAGCTCAATCGCCGTGCGTACATCTATCACTATGCAGTCATAGGGCAGCATATTCTCTGCCGCCTGCGCCGCATCCTCCAGCGCCTGCAAGCCTTCACGCAGCAAACGCTCCTGCCGCGCGTTCTGAATATACACGCCGTCGCCCAGCGTCCCCTCGCTGCCATATACATAATTCTTGAGCCAGGCCGAAAAGTCCTCTATGCCGCTCAAGGTTTTTGCGGAAAGCATCATCACCTTGTCCGCACCAAAGCGCTGTCTGAGCGCCTCGATATCCACAGCCAGCTCCAAATCGCTCTTGTTGACGATGATAACGCAGGGCTTGCCCTCTGCCGCCTCCAGGATGGCCTCATCCTCGGCCGTCAGACCAGCGCTGCCGTCGATAACGCAGATAACCAGCTCCGAATCCTGCAGCAGGCGGCGGCTCTTCTCCACGCCGATTTTCTCGACGAAATCATCGGTAGAACGAATGCCTGCCGTGTCTGCCAGCACCAGCGGCACACCGTCCAATAGCAGCTGCTCCTCGATAACGTCGCGCGTCGTGCCTGCGTATTGCGAAACAATAGCGCGCTCCTCGCGCAGCAGCGCGTTGAGCAGGCTGCTCTTGCCCACGTTCGGCCTGCCAACAATAGCAGTGCGCAAGCCCTCGCGCAGAATCTTGCCTGTATGCGCGTGCGCCAGAAGGCCTTCTATCTTGCTCACAGCGACGCCGATATTCTCCTGCACTGCGCCATAGGTCACGTCCTCGATATCCTCCTCCGGATAATCAATCACGGCCTCCAGATTAACAATGACATCCACGAGCGCCTTGCGGATGCTGCGCAGCTCGCCTGCCAGCTGTCCCTGCTGCTGGCGTGCCGCCAGCTTCAGGCCTGCCTCGCTGCGGGAACGGATAATATCCATAACCGCCTCGGCCTGCGTCAGGTCAATGCGGCCATTGAGGAAGGCACGCTTCGTAAACTCGCCCGGCTCCGCCGGTCTTGCGCCTGCCGCATAGGTCAGCTGCAGAAGCTTCTTCAGCGCCTGCACGCCGCCGTGGCATTGCAGCTCCACGACATCCTCAGCCGTATAGGAGCGCGGCGCACGCATATATACTGCCAGCACCTCGTCGACAAGGCTGCCGTCCTGATCATAAACATGTCCATAGACCAGCGTATTGACAGGATAGGCTCCGAGATGCTTGCCCGAGGCTGCCTTGAAGAGAGCCTCCCCCACAGCCAGCGCCTCACTGCCGCTGATACGGATGATGCCCACCGAGCCTTCGCCCAAGGCTGTCGCCACAGCGCTGATGGTATCCTCCAGAGTAATTGTCTTAGACATAGCCATTCTCCTTTATCTCGATTTAGACAAAAAAGGCTGTCGCAAATCGTATAAAGAAACACTTGCTGCGACAGCCTTAATTTTTTTATTTTCTCAGTTCGATAACCACATGACGGAACGGATCATCGCCCTCGCTCAGCGTCGTAACACGGTTGTCACGCTGCAGAGCCATATGGATGATTTTGCGCTCATGCGGATTCATCGGCTCCAGGGCTACGCGTTCACCGGTACGTTTAACCTTATCTGCCAGTCTTCTAGCCAGACGGGTCAGGGTTTCAATACGGCGGTCGCGGTAATCTTCAACATCAATCACAACACGTACACGCTCGTCGCTGTTCTTGTTGGCAACGAGGTTGGTCAGATATTGCAGGCTGTCCAGAGTCTGGCCATGCTTGCCGATGAGGATGCCCATATCTGCACCGTGCAGGCGCAGGGTTACACTGCCATCGTATTTGTTGATGAATTTTTCCATAACCACTTCAATGCGCATAGCATTGAAAACCTTTTGCAGAAACTCTCTGGCAGCATTCACTGCTTCATCGTTTACTGCATATTTGCGCGGCTCGCGGAACTCCTTACGGCCACCACGCTCACCGCGTTCACGGCCATAATGCTCGCTCTTGAGCGCATTGAGGGCGCTGATAGCGCTGTCCACTGCGTCGTCCTTCGCATCAACAGCCTTTTTGCTCAGGTCCTCGGCAGCATCAGCAGCCTTCTTGCCGAAATCCTCAGCAGCGCTGACAGCGTCAGCCTTCACAGCCTCTGCCTTCTTAGCCAGAGCGCCTGCAGCCACGTCAGCAGCAGCCTTCACTGCACTGACAGCCTCACTTGCAGCCTCGCTGACGGTTTTTTCCGGTGCAGCAATATTTTCTTCAGCAGCCGGAGCCTCTTTTACAGAAACACGCACACGTGCATCCTTACGGCCAAAGCCGAAAAAGCCCTTTTTGCCTTCTTCCAGTACTTCGATAACAGCTTCGCCAGCGGTAATCTTTAATTCCTCTAAGGCTGCAGCCACAGCCTCATCAACGCTTTTACCTGTTTTTTCAACAAAAGCCATCTTTACCACTCCTTATTTGGCAGCAGCAGCTTTATTCATAATAGACTGCTGTGCAATCTGCATAATGTTCATTACTACCCAGTACAGTACAAGACCAGCCGGGAAGGTCAGGCTGATATAGCCGATAAACAGAGGCATGAAGTATGCCATCATCTTGTTCTGCGCACCACCGCCAGCAGGCATAGTCTGCTTGGTCTGGATATAGGTAGTCAGTGCAGAAAGCACCGGTAAGATATAGGTCGGGTCAGCCAGAGAAATATCCTTAAGCCATAAGAAGCTTGTCACAAGCTCAGGATGAGCAGCGTAATCATAATCGCGGATGCCATAGAAAATACCAATCATAATCGGCATCTGGATCAGCAGCGGCAGGCAGCCTGCCAGCGGATTTACGCCTTCGCTTTTATAAAGATTAGCCAGCTCCATGTTCAGGCGCTGCTTGTCATCTTTATATTTTTCCTGCAGTGCCTTCATTTTCGGCTGGATTTCCATCATTGCCTTAGTAGACTGAATCTGTTTCTGCGTCAGCGGATACATAATCAGCTTAATAATAATAGTCATGAGCACAATTGCCAGACCAAGGTTCGGGATACCCATGCTCTCCGTGAAATTATAGAGAACTGTCAGTACCTGTTGCACGATATTAGCGAGAAAATCCAAGATATCACTCCTTAAGAAACAAAGTGTTGCAATAAATTACGTATTATTTTACAGGATCATAGCCGCCAGGATGATAGGGATGACACTTGCAGATCCGTTTCAATGCCAGCCAGGAGCCGCGCAAGGGGCCCTTCTTCTGTATCGCTTCAATAGCGTACGCTGAGCATGTAGGGTAAAACCTGCAGGTCGGCGGAAACAATGGTGATATAAAAATCTGGTAGAATCTTATACACAAAATCAGTATCCTGCTCATAGTCTTCTATCCTTATTCCTGCAGCAATGCTGCTCTTTTCGCCAGTCTTAAAAAAACACGCTCAAAAGTCTTATAATCAGCCTTTGTCAGCTTGCGGCGAGCTACCCACACTATATGGTAGCCTTTTTTAAGCTCTGCCTTGTGTTTGCGGAAAACCTCCCGCATCAGACGCTTGACATGGTTGCGCACCACAGCGCAGCCCAGCTTTTTGCCTACTGCCAGACCAATCTTTATATCCTCGCCCTGATCGGCAAGAATGTAAAACACTGACAGTGCATCTACTACTGTGCGTCCTTTTCCATAAACTATCTGGAAACTCTTCTTTGATTTTAATCTGTTGAATTTTTTTAAAGTATACTTTTTCTTTTGCATTAACTGCACCTGCCCGCATGGAAAAAATAGGCCACTTGCGCGGCCTATTTTATAATTTTATGCAGACAATTTCTTTCTGCCTCTAGCACGTCTTCTTTTGAGAACTTGACGACCGCCCAAAGTTTTCATTCTTTCTCTGAAACCATGAGTTCTTTTTCTTCTGAGATTGTTAGGTTGAAAAGTACGTTTCATTCAGTATTCCCTCCTTATCCACCGCAAAATTTTATCAATTTCTATTTATGTGAATATTGATAGCTGGCGCTGTACCCTGCGCCGAAACCATACGCAAGGTATTACTAACATATTATATGGGAAAATAAAAACTTCGTCAAGTGAAAAGAAGTATTTTTCTAGCTTCTGCGAAAAAAATCGTGAGAAATTTGCTTACTTATCCACAGTCTGCTAAAATAGTATGTGTATAACTATCATTTACGGTAATTATTCGGCACTTACACAGCTCCGGAGGAGCTCTGCAGGCTGTCGTTTTTATTTTTTATAAATCAGCGAGAAAGGATGTATCTGTATGAGTTCCTACGACTTAGCGGAAATCTGGGTTAAATGTAAAGACAAAATCAGAGAATCATTTAACAACGAGCAGATCTTTAATATCTACATTAAGCCCATTATACCCCTTGAGGTCACAGATGAATACTGCAAGGTGGCCGTAAAAAACAACTTCTTCAAAAATATGCTGGAGGAGAACTATGCATCTGTGATTGAAGGCATTTTGTCCGGCATCATCGGCAAAAATATCCGTCTTATTATTGAAACCATGGACAGCGAGCATACCCCTGCTGCCAGCGACGAGGTGCCGACCACAGCGCCCAAAAAGGAGCAGCAGCAGCTATTTAATGAAAAAAGCGCCAATGACGAGCCGAACGAAAGCAACCTGAATCCCAAGTACGTATTTGAAACCTTCGTTATCGGCAACTCCAACCGCTTTGCGCACGCTGCCGCTCAGGCTGTAGCCAACAATCCGGCGCATGCCTACAACCCGCTCTTCCTGTACGGCGGTGTTGGTCTGGGCAAAACTCACTTGATGCACGCTATAGGCAACCGCATCAAGCAGAACAACCCCAGCATGAAGGTGCTCTACACCTCCAGTGAAAAATTCACGAACGAAATCATCAATTCTATCCAAAATAAGACGACTGAGGCCTTCCGCCAGAAGTACCGTAATATTGACTGCCTGATCATCGACGATATCCAGTTTCTGAAGGGTAAGGAGCAGACGCAGGAGGAATTCTTCCACACCTTCAACGCCCTCAAGGATGCTGATAAGCAGATCATCATCTCCAGTGACCGCTCTCCGCGCGAAATCGAAACGCTGCAGGACCGCCTGCGCTCGCGCTTCGACCAAGGCCTCACTGCTGATATCCAGCCGCCAGACCTGGAAACACGTATGGCTATTCTGCGCACGAAGGCTGCCTCCGACAAAATCGAGCTGCCGAACGATGTCATCACGCTGCTGGCAACCAACATCGCCACCAATATCCGTGAAATCGAAGGTGCCTACAACAAAATCGTTGCCTACACCTCCCTTATGGATATGCCTATCACTGTCGAAACAGCGCAGAAGGTGCTCACTGACATGGGCAATGATGTAAAAACCAAGCAGATTACCTTTGAAGGCATTATCAAGGTTGTTGCCGACCACTACAATGTCAAGGAAGAAGAGCTCTTCAATAAAAAGCGCACTCAGAACATCGCCTTCCCACGCCAGATTGCTATGTACCTCTGCCGTGAGCTGGCCGACCTGTCCTATCCGCGCATCGGTGAGCTGTTCGGCGGCCGCGACCACACCACTGTCATTCACGCTTACGAAAAGATCAGCAAGATGAAAGCAGACAATCTCAAGCTGCAGACTGAGATGCAGGAAATGGTGGAAATACTGCGTCAATAACAAGCAAAAAGTTATCCACAAAAACTGTGTATAACTCACCTCTAAACTGTGTATAACTTTCCGTCGATGTTGATAAATTTTTGGGCTGTAGATGACGGGGATAATATTTCCCGACTATCCACAGGTTTATCTACATGGGCAATACCGCCTGACAGCAAGGCTCAGACGCTTTTTCCACATAACTAACAGCCCCTACTACTACGTCGACTACTTTTAATAAATTATATAGTATTAAAAAAACAAGGAGGACTGTGTACAAATGATAATTTCCTGCAATACAACCAACTTAAATAAGGCACTTCAGACCGTTCAAAGAGCAATTATTTCCAAACCAAGCACACCCATCTTCTCTGGTATCCATCTTCTTACACGTGATGGGAAATTAGAAATCCAGGCTATGGATATCAATATGGCTATTTCCTGCAATATTGAGGCCGATATTATAGAAGCCGGGGAAATAGTCGTTTCTGCTAAGCATTTCTCTGAGCTTGTACGTAAGCTGCCTGAAGAAAACCTGACTATTACTAAGAATACAGAAAACCATACTATTAAAGTAACATCCGGGAAATCCGAATATCAGCTGCTTTTAATGAATGAAGAGGATTATCCGAAATTCCCCGTTTTCGATGCAGAAAAGAGCATTGCTATTGAAGATACCATGATTAAGGAGCTCATCAAGAAAACTATTTTCTCCTGCTCCAACGACGAAGCTCGTCCTCTGTTCACCGGTATCCTCGTTGAGGTTGCTGACGGCAAAATTACCTTTGTTGGCACCAACACTCATCGTCTGGCAATAAAATCTCTGCCCTATACTGAGGCTGCACCGATGAGCCTGATTATTCCCTCCAAGGTTTTAACGGAAATTTCCCGTAATCTGGCAGGCGACGCTCCGCAGCAGGTAAAAATTTCCCTGCTCAACAATCAGATTATGGTCATTATTGATAACGTTATCATTGTTTCCCGTCTGATTGAGGGCAAATTCCCTGATTATAAGCGCGTTATTCCGCCAAAATTCGCTATTACGGCTAAGGTTAACATCAAGGAGCTGGCAGGAGCAGTAGAACGCGTTGCTCTCTTCTCTACCGACGGAGATTACAGCATCATCAAAATGAGCGTTGACAACGGCGAGCTGACGATTACAAGCAGCAGTCCGGACGTTGGCACCGGCCGTGAGGTTATTGTCTGCCAATCCGAGGGCGAAAAGCTCAATGTAGCCTTCAACTCTAAATATATTCTTGATATCCTCAAAAACCTGGAATCTGAAGAGGCTGTGCTCTCCATGAACACCTCTCTGAGCCCGGTTTGTGTAACCTGCGAGCAGGAGCCTGATTATATTTATATCGTTACTCCTGTACGCGTTGTTTTCTAAGGAGACTGCTATGCAAAAGGAAACTATTGAAATTACTACTGCAACCATTACCATGGATAAGCTGCTGAAATTCTCTGGTGTGGCCGACACTGGCGGCCAGGCATTTATGATGGTGGAAGATGGCGTTGTCCGCCTCAATGGTCAGCTGGTTACGGAAAAGCGCAAGCAGGTACGTCCCGGCGACGTTGTCAATATTGATGACCAGATTGAGCTGACTGTTATTGCTGAGGCTGAATGAAGGTCAATAAGCTTTATGCAGTGAATTTCCGCAATTATGCTGCCTGTGAGCTGGAGCTGCCCGCGATGATTAACGTTTTTTACGGGCAGAACGCCCAAGGCAAGACAAATCTGCTGGAGGCGTTGTTTTACGCGGCCTTTGGCCTGTCGCACCGGACCTCGGCGGAGGACGAGCTGCCGCAGCTTGGCAGCGAGGCGATGGCTGTGGGCGTGGAATATGCCAGCTTCAGCGGACGCCATGAGGTAAAAATCAAAAAGTATCGTCAGCAGGAGCGCTGGAAGAAGGAAATACTTCTGGACGGCGCCAAAGTAAGGCCAAAGGAGCATTACGGTGCCTTGAACGCGGTGATGTTCTCGCCGGAGGATTTGCAGCTCGTCAAGGGCGAGCCTGGCCTGCGCCGTCGCTTCTTTGATATGCAGATTGCGCAGACGGATCCTGTTTATTATGATTTGCTCGTGAAATATAACCGCGTCCTGCTGCAGCGTAACCGTCTGCTCAAGGAGCTGCGCGATAATGGCGGCTCAGCGAGCGCTTTGGAGCCATGGAATGAGGAGTTTATCCATCTGGCAGCGGCGCTGGTGCAGCGCAGGCTGACGGCTTTGGGCAAGCTGGAAAGCATAGCCGCAGAGATTTATGCTTCGATTACGCAGCATAAGGAGCAGCTCGTCGTGCGCTATGAGCAGAAGGCCAATGACGGCACGCTGCTTTATCCGACGGAGGCTGCTGAGGCTAGCGAGGAGCTTTACCGCAGCCTGCTGCAGCAGCGCCAGCGTATAGATATTCTGCGCGGCAATACAGGCATCGGACCGCATCGAGATGACCTGCAGCTGCTGCTCAACGGCCTCTCCTTACGCTCCTTCGGCTCGCAGGGACAACAGCGCAGCGGCGCTCTGGCCCTGAAGCTGTCGCAGCTGGAATATGTACACCGCGAAATCGGTGAATATCCTGTGCTGCTGCTTGATGATGTGATGAGCGAGCTGGACGACAGCCGCCGTGCTCAGCTGCTGCTCTTTATCGACGGACGGGTGCAGACCTTTATCACGGTCAATGACAAGGAATGGATACCTGCACTGCCCGGTAATGCCTATTTTAAAATCTGCGGCGGTACGATAAGCGAGGGCTGAAATGCGCTACGATAAACTTGAAGCGGCCGATGAGGTTGTCAAACGCCTCTTTGACCCGCGCTATTCCTATAAAAAGGCTTATATTCCTCTGGAGCTGAAATATGCTTATCTACAGCATTATCTGGAGGACAAATGGACAGAAATCGTGGGGACGAACCTGGCCCGCAGCTGCTCGATTGAGAAAATCGTCGGCAATGAGCTGTATATCCGCACTGCCAGCAGCCTTTTAGCGAACGAGCTTTATATGATGCAGGCCTTGTTCCTGCAAAAAATCAATGCCTTTCTTTTAGGCCGCCTCATTATCAAGAAGGTGTACTTTCATACAGGAGGCTTTATCCGCCGCCAGCAGGCCAAAAAGCAGGCGGAGGAGCAGGCGCAGCTGCCGAAGCCGGAGTATACGAAGTGTCCGCGCTGCGGCGCACGTATGGAAAAGGGCCCTGCTATGTGCAGCATCTGTGAGCGTGAGGAGCGCGACAGGCTGCGCGGCAATATTACGGAGCTGCTGCGGATTCAGCCGTGGCTGAGCTATGAGGAATGCCAGGCCTTCTATAAATGTGACCGTATCCTCTTCAACGCTGTCCGTGACGGACTCAAGAGCTATTACTTTGAGAAGGTGCGCCAGGGCTTTGCGACGAAGAAGGATGAGCTGATGGCTGTGCTTTTCCTGAGCGAGAAGCAGCCGGAGGAAATAACCACGAAAATTTATGAGAATACGCTGGCGTATCTGCGCAAGGATGCGCCGATGCAGCGCTTTAGGCGCTGAAAGCAGGAGAAATGAAGGAGACGAAAGTATGTATCTGCATTTAGGTGTCGACTGTATGGTCAAAAACAGTGAGATTATCGCTATTTTTAATTTAGGTCACCCGCAGTCGCAGGTTTATGATGATTATGTCAAAAAATATGGCGGCCGCTATGAGATTGTGGATGCGTCCGGCGGCGAAGGCTATTATAGCTGCGTACTGACGGAGCAGACGATGTATCTGTCCTCAATTTCTTCTATAACCTTAAAAAAACGCGCTGAGTCCGGCTTTCTGGACGGCGCTGTCTATACAAACATGGAAATTTTAAAACGGAGGTAAATATGACAACACAGGATATTGATATTGAAGAAGCCACTGCTGTCAAGGGCAATTATAACGCGGAGCAGATTCACGTTTTAGAGGGCCTGGAAGCAGTACGCAAAAGACCTGCTATGTATATCGGCAGTACCTCGTCCCGCGGTCTGCACCATCTGGTGTATGAGGTTGTGGACAACAGTATTGACGAGGCGCTGGCCGGCTATTGCAGTGACATTAAGGTCATCATCCATAAGGATAACAGCATTACTGTTGTCGATAATGGACGCGGTATCCCCGTGGATATGATGAAAAAGGAAAAGAAGCCTGCTGTCGAGGTTATCATGACCGTGCTGCACGCAGGCGGCAAGTTCGGCGATGGCGGCTACAAGGTTTCAGGCGGTCTGCATGGCGTTGGTGTTACCTGCGTTAACGCGCTGAGCGAAAAGATGGAGGTTGAGGTGCGCCGTGGCGGCAAATGCTATGGCATCGAGTTCCAAAAGGGCAAGACCACGAAGAAGCTTTATGAAAAGGGCGACTGCGAGGTTACCGGCACGACCGTCCACTTCCTGCCTGATGCCAGCATCTTTACGGAAACTGAATACAGCTATGATACCCTGCGTCTGCGTATCCGTGAGCTGGCCTTTTTGAACAAGGGCATCACGATTTCGCTGACGGATGAGCGTGGCGAAGGCAGAAGCGAAAGCTTCCATTTTGCCGGAGGTATTATTGAATACGTGTCCTTCCTCGATAAGGATAAGGATAAGCTGAATCCGAAGCCGATTTATCTGGAGGGCGAAAAGAATAATATTATCGTTGAGGTTGCTATGCAGTATTGCGATACCTACAGCGAGAATATTTTCACCTATGTCAACAACATCAATACTGAAGAGGGCGGCACGCATCTGAGCGGCTTCCGCAAGGCACTGACGCGCACGATAAATGCCTATGCCCGCAACAACAAAATCCTCAAGGATAACGAGGATGCTCTGAGCGGTGATGATGTGCGTGAGGGCCTGACGGCTGTACTGAGCCTGAAGGTGCCGAATCCGCAGTTCGAAAGCCAGACGAAAATCAAGCTGGGCAACAGCGAGGTTATGCCTATCGTGGATAATCTGGTTGGCGATACGCTGGCCGAGTTCATGGAGGAAAATCCCTCTATTGCTAAAAAGCTCGTCGAGAAGGCTATTATTGCAGCACGTGCGCGTATGGCTGCGCGTAAGGCGCGTGAGCTGACACGCCGCAAGAACGCTATGGACCTGGGCGGTCTGCCGGGCAAGCTGGCTGACTGCAAGAGCCGTAATGTTGAGGATACCGAGATTTATCTGGTCGAAGGTGATTCCGCAGGCGGCAGCGCTAAGCAGGGACGCAACAGTGACTTCCAGGCTATTTTGCCGCTGCGCGGCAAAATCCTCAACGTAGAGAAGGCACGTCTCGACAAGGTGCTGAGCAGCGAGGAAATCCGTAATATGATTACAGCCTTCGGCTGCGGTATTGGCGACGACTTCAATCTGGCTAAGGCGCGTTATGGCAAGATTATTATCATGACCGATGCCGATGTCGACGGTGCGCATATCCGTACCTTGCTTTTGACCTTCTTCTACCGCTATATGCAGCCGCTGATTAAGGAGGGCCATGTCTTCATCGCTCAGCCGCCGCTGTATCTGATTCGCAAGAGCCAAAAGCAGCATTTCTATGCTTACAGTGACGAAGAGCTGCAGCAAATCCTTGATGAGGTTGGTCGCGATACCAATCCTTATGTACAGCGCTACAAAGGTCTGGGCGAGATGAACCCCGGCCAGCTGTGGGAAACGACGATGGACCCTGCGGCCCGCACGATTCTGCAGGTGCATATGGAGGACGCTGCTGAGGCTGACCGTATTTTCTCTATTCTCATGGGTGACAAGGTTGAACCGCGCCGCCAGTTCATTGAGATGAATGCGAAAAAGGTGCGTAATCTGGACCTGTAATAAAGCGAGGTAAGCAAGATGGCAAAAATCAGAAAAAATCTCACAGACGCTGATATGCTCAAGGGCTTCAGCGAGGAGCTGACATTTGAAAATGGCATGTATGCTGAGGAAAAGGTGCAGCAGAGCAAGCTCAAGGGTGCTAAGGCTCAAGCGAAAAAGGAGCTGCTGCTGCCGGAGGATGCTCAGGAGCGTCTGAACCGTTTTCTGCTGGAAATCAGCATGGAATGGCTGAAAAATAAAAATGGCAACTGCACCTGGAAGGTGCTCAAGGAAAATGGCGAAATCGTCATTAAGCCTGTTGCTGTAACAAAAAAATAATGGACTATACAAAAATTATTCTGCCGGAGCTGGAGCTGATGTTTCACGTGAAACATCAGACGCAGATGGCAGCTGCTGAAGCCAATGTTTCACGTGAAACATTGACGCCCTTCCCTGCCCCCGAGCTGCTCGTTGTAGCCGGAGGAAGAGCGCCTCAGCCGGACTGGCTTCGCGCTGCGGCCAAGGGCCGCAGTGTTTACGCCGCTGACCGCGGTGCAGCCTGCTGCCTGAATGCTGGCGTGGTGCCGCGGGCGCTGTACGGCGACTGTGACAGCACTACGGAGGACGTCTATGAACGCTTGGCAGCGCTTGGCACGCAGGTGCAGCGCTTTCTGCCGGAGAAGGACGATACCGACCTGCAGCTGCTGCTCAAGAGCCTGCCCTCCGGCAGTCTGCTGGCGACGGGCATCTGGGGCGGCCGCTTCGACCACCTCTTTAGCAACGTATATACGCTGCTGGGCGTAAAGCAGCAGCGTGGCGGCGTGGTGCTGCTGGCTGATGAGCAGGAGCTTATGCTGCTGCTGGAGGCTGGCGAGGACGTAGAGCTTGAGCTGCACGCAGAGGTGGAGGCTGTATCGCTGCTGCCGCTGAGTGCGGAGACCTGCGTAGACTTCAGCGGTGTACATTGGCCACTGAAGAACGCTGCTTTAAAGCAGCTCTACCCCTACGCCATCAGCAACTTGCCTTCGGGCAAGGACGCAAGGCTGCACTGCAGCTGTCATGCTGGCGTAGTGGGGCTCTATATCCGCTGGCAGGATGAGCGGATAAGCATAAACAACTAAATATGAGGGGTATTATTTTGGATAATTTTGTTGCGAATCTGGACCCGATGACAGTGCTTTTCCTTGTTGTGGCGGGTTTCATTGCTTCTTTTATTGATTCGACCGTGGGCGGCGGCGGCCTGATTTCTACGCCTGCCCTGCTGAGTCTGGGCCTGCCTGTGCCCTATGCTTTGGGAACTAACAAGCTGGCGGCGTTCATCGGCTGCTTCACGAGCGTTATTTCCTTTTGGCGTGCAGGCAAAATCAAGGCGATGGCCTTTAAGCTTATGCCTGTCTCCTTTTTGGGCTCGGCGCTGGGTGCTTATGTAGTTTATCTGCTGCCGGAAAGGCTCATGAAAAACATTATCGTCGTGCTGCTCATTGCTGTTGCTGTCTATACCTATCGCCGCAAGGACTGGGGCGATACGAGCAGCGTCAAGGAGCTTGGACTGCAGGCTGTTGTCGGTGCGCTGGCGATGGCGGCAGGCTTGGGCTTTTACGACGGCTTCTTTGGCCCGGGCACAGGCTCCTTTCTGATTTTCGGCTTTTTATATCTTGGCTTTGACTTTGTCACGGCAGCCGGAAATGCCAAGGCGCTGAACTTTGCCAGCGGCGTGGGCGCGTTCGTGTCCTTTGCCGTAAGCGGCACGATTGTCTGGAGCTACGGCCTGATTATGGCGGCGGCCATGATTGCCGGAGCGCTTGTAGGCACGCGCTTGGCGATAAAAAAAGGCGCAGCCTATGTAAGACCATTATTTCTGCTTGTAACAACTCTGCTTATTGGTAAGCAGGTTTATGACATATTTTTAAAATAATCACAGCAGGCTCTTCTGCTGAAAATATTGTGTAAGGAAAGGTGATAAAGTGGATTTAGAAAATACTACTGGTAAAGTTCTTCCGGTGTATATCGAAGAGGAAATGCAAAAATCCTATATTGATTACGCCATGAGCGTTATTATCCAGCGTGCTTTACCTGACGTTCGCGATGGCTTAAAGCCTGTACACCGCCGCATTCTGTATGCTATGCAGGAAGCCGGCATGACTCCGACGAAGCCTTATAAAAAATCCGCTCGTATCGTCGGTGACGTTTTAGGTAAATATCATCCGCACGGTGACAGCTCTGTTTATGATGCTATCGTGCGTTTGGCGCAGGACTTCTCTACGCGCTATCTGATGGTCGACGGCCACGGCAACTTCGGCAGCATCGACGGCGACAGCCCGGCAGCAATGCGTTATACCGAGGTGCGTATGGCGAAGATTGCTGAGGCTATGCTGGAGGATATCGAAAAGGATACGGTTGATTTCGTACCGAACTATGATGAATCCTTGAAGGAGCCGAGCGTACTGCCGTCTAAGGTGCCTGCCCTCTTAATCAACGGCAGCTCCGGTATCGCTGTTGGTATGGCGACAAATATTCCTCCGCATAACCTGTGCGAGGTAGTCAATGGCCTTGTTATGCTTATTGATAACCCTGAAGCTGACATTCCGCAGCTGATGACGGCTATCAAGGGCCCTGACTTCCCGACCGGTGCCTGCATTTTAGGCAAGGCCGGTATCACCAGCGCCTATACCACTGGACGCGGCGTAGTAAAAATCCGCGCGAAGGCGGAAATCGTGCCTGCCAACAAGGGCAAGCATCATATTGTTATCAGCGAAATCCCCTATCAGGTCAACAAAGCAAACCTGATTAAGGATATTGCAGGTCTGGCGAAGGACGGCGTTATCGAAGGCATTACCAAGGTTGATGACTTCTCCAGCCTTAAGGACGGCCTGAAAATCGTTATTGAGCTGAAGGCTGACGCTGTGCCGGACGTAGTGCTGAACCGTCTGTATAAGCACACCGCTCTGCAAAGCTCCTTCGGTATCATTATGCTGGCGCTCGTGAACGGCGAGCCGCGCGTGCTGAACCTCAAGCAGGTGCTCGAATATTATCTGGCGCATCAAAAAGATGTTATTACCAGACGTACACGCTACGATTTGGGCAAGGCGAAGGACAGAGCGCACATCTTAGAGGGCTTGAAGATTGCTCTCGACAACATCGACGCTGTTATCAGCACCATCCGCAGCAGCTCTACGGCAGATATTGCCCGCACTGCCCTCATGGATAACTTCAAGCTGAGCCAGCGTCAGGCACAGGCTATTTTGGATATGCGTCTGCAGCGTCTGACTGGTCTGGAGCGCAAGAAGATTGAAGACGAATATGCCGATGTGCTGCAGACTATCGACTGGCTGGAAAGCGTGCTGGCAGATGAGCATAAGGTTATGAACATTATTAAGGAAGACCTGCTGGATATGAAGAAGCGCTTCGGTGACGAGCGCCGCACGGAAATTTCCCGCGATACCTCGGAAATGGAAATCGAAGACCTCATTGCTGAGGAGGACATCGTTGTTACCATCAGCCATCAGGGCTATATCAAGCGCCAGACGCTCGATAACTTCCGCAACCAGAAGCGTGGCGGCGTAGGCAAAACCGGTGGCAGCGGCAAGAAGATTGATGACTCTGCAGAGCATCTCTTCCTTTCCACGACGCACCACAACATTCTCTTCTTCACCAACAGAGGCCGCGTATACCGTCAAAAGGGCTATGAAATCCCCGAGGCTGGTCGTACTGCTAAGGGCACGGCGATTATCAACCTGCTGCCGCTGACGCAGGGCGAAAAGATTACTGCTGTTATCCCCGTCAAGGAGTTCGTTGAGGACCAGTTCCTCTTCATGGCTACCAACCGTGGCACAGTGAAGAAGATGAACCTGAAGGACCTTGAGAGTGCGCGTAAGGCTGGCATCGTTGCTATCAACCTTGATGACAAGGAGGACTTGATTGGCGTTGAGCTGACCGATGGTAACAGCGAGATTATTCTTGCTACCCGCAATGGTCTGGCTATCCGCTTCGATGAGCAGGATGTGCGTCCGATGGGCCGTACAGCTCATGGCGTGCGTGGTGTAGCGCTTAACTATGGTGATGAGGTTGTAGCTATGGACAGCGTGCCTGACGAGAACTATGAGGTGCTGACCGCAACCGAGTTCGGCATGGGCAAGCGTACTGCTGTCAGCGAATACCGCAAGCAGACTCGCGGCGGCAAGGGCATTATCAATATCAAGATTACCGAGAAAACTGGTCTTGTTATCGGTATGAAGGTTATCAATCCGGCGCAGGAAATCATGATGATTACGGCTGCCGGCCTGATTATCCGCATTGATGTTGACGATATCTCCCAATATGGCCGTAACGCTCAGGGCGTGAAGCTGATGACGCTGAACGATGAGGATAAGGTGGTTTCCCTGGCTGCCATCCATCATGACGAAGAAAGCGATAAATAAGTAATATAAAAGCTTGCAGCTGTTGCCGTTTTGGCAGGAGCTGCAAGCTTTATTTTTTGGCAAAGAAATAGGCTGTTGTATACTCTCTGTCTTGCTTACACTTGGCAGAGATAGTTGTACAACAGCCTATTTTGCTTTTTATATTTAGCTTTCCTGTTTTTCTATTAGCCTGCTACAGCTTCAAAGCTCGGAGCAGGTTCAGCTGCCTCGCCGCTTTCAAAGCCGCCGCATTTGCCGCGGAAGATTGCGCCCTCAGCAATAACGAGAGTCTGGCATTTGATATCGCCATAAACCTTAGCGTTGCTGGTGAGCTGCAGCTTTTCTTTGCAGGTGATGTTGCCGGTAACCTGACCGGAAATAGTTGCGTTTTTAGCATATACAGTTGCACGGATGTTGCCGGATTCACCGATGAACAGGTCGTTGTCGACAGCTAAGGTACCGTCAATTACACCATCTATACGGGTGCAGCCGTTGATGCTGATATTACCATTGATTGCAGTATTTTGACTAATAATTACTTCATAATCCATTTTTCTAAACTCCTTTTTAACTGTTTTTTTAGGCAGGATAACAGGCTTGGGCAATTCCTTTGCTTCTGCTTCAGGCTCTGCTGCTGGCGCTGTCGGTTCTACTACCGGCTGTGGTGCTTCTGCTTCCACAGGCTGTGATTTTTTAGAAAAGAAGAACATTCTCTATCACCTCGTCATTTCATCAGCTTACGAGGATTAACCTGCTCACCATAGAGCAGCACCTCAAAATGCAGGTGCGGACCGGTGCTGTAGCCGGTGCTGCCTACATAGCCGATAACCTGTCCTTTTTCGACATAATCACCGGCATTAACCTTTATAGAGCTCATATGGCCATAAGCTGTAGAATAGCCGTAGTCATGTGAGATATTAACATAGTTGCCATAGCCGCCATACCAGCCTGCTCTCTGCACGTAGCCGGAGGCGCTGGCATAAATCGGTGCGCCGTAATCCTCAGCGATATCTATGCCCGGATGATAATCACCAGAGCCGTCGAAGGGATTGGCACGACCGCCAAATTCAGAGGAAACGTAGCCGCCGTCTACAGGCCATTTGCTAGGCGTTACCTCCATGCGGTAGTTTTCACTTTTGATGCTGGCTAAGAGAGCATCCCAGTTTTTCGTAGAAACCTGCATGCTCTTCTGCAGGTTAAGATTCTGCTGCTGCAAAATAGTTATGTCAGAGATTTTTGCTTTGCTAGGACCGCCCTTGCCGCCATCAGCCTCAGTAAGCTGTTCCTTGGTGGGAACCTCCATACCAGACTTTTTCATCTGCTCGCGTACATTGGCTTCAATTTTCGCCAGTGCAGCCAGCTGCTTTTGTACGGCCTCAGTGCTTTTGGCAAGCTCCTGAACCTTTTGCTCCTGCTGAGCCTTGGTTTTGCGGAACTCTGCCAGCTCCCTTGCTTCCTTGCTGCTGGAGTAAAGCATGCAGGAAAGCAGCATAATTACGCCGACAGTGCCTAATGCAACACCGCCTGCAATCGTAGCATATTTTTTAATTTGTGCAGTATCCATATCCTTACGGCTGATGCCCTTGCCATCATGCGGGACGAGCATGACTGTGTAATCACCCTGCATCTGCTGGAAGGAATTAAGTAAATCTTTCAATTTCCGAAATTTGTTAATCATAGTTCCTTCTTCCTCAAAACGAATTACATACCTAATCTATATTATTTCAACTAATTGTTAAAGTTCCTATAAAGTGAAAGAGCTTCTCTAAATAGTTTAGCATACATTTTTTCCCTATGAAATAGTTTTTGGACGAAATGCAGTACTGGGTGTACGAAATGCCGAAAATAATATTTGTACTCTGCTTTGTTTACATATATAATTTGATTAAGGGAAGAAAAAAGCTTTTTGTGAAGGGGAGTTACATTCATGTATGATGAATTGTTTTGGCTTGAGCTTTTGGAAGATACACATTTTATCTTGACGCTTATCTACGGTGTCATCCTGAGTGCTGCTTTTGTGGGAATGGAGCGCACGAAGGCGAACTATATGAAGCTGGGCTATTTTACCGTTATTTCTGCAATCCTGCAGTTTTTGACCTTTGAGTATTTAGGTAATGCGAGGGCGTTGCAGCTGTATCCCCTTTTGATTCATGTGCCGCTCATAATCTTTTTGAGCTATATGTACAAAGTGTCGTATTACAGCTCGACGCTAGCTGTGTCTATGGGTTATTTGTGCTGTCAGCTGACAAAGTGGCTTGGCATGGTAGGCGTATTATTTATACCGGAGCAGTGGTTTTATTATGCTGTGCGTATAGCAGTTACCTTACCCCTGCTGGCGCTGCTCGTTTACTACGTCAGTCCCAGCTTTGCGATGCTTGTGCGATTGCCTTGGCGTGAGCTGGTGACTCTTGGACTGATGCCCTGTGTTTATTATATTTATGACTATATTACTACGGTCTATACGAAGCTGCTTTACTCCGGTAATCCGGTGATTGCGGAGTTTTTAGGCTTTTTCCTTTGTATTGTCTATATAATTTTTCTTTATATTTTTGCGCATGAATATTTGGCCAAGAAGGAGTTGGAAATACAGAATAAGCTGATTGAAATAAAGGTTAATTCTACGCTGCATGAGCTGACACAGACACGCCAGATGCAGCAGCAGCTGTCGATTATGCGGCACGATATGCGCCATTTTATGAGCACGGCGCGCACGCTTATCCAGCAGGGCAAATATGCTGAGGCATTGCAATACCTTGGCGAGGAGCAAAGTGAGCTGGAAAGCACGATTTTGCAGCGTTATTGCACGCATGAATATATCAATGCTATTATTATCAAATATAGTGATAAGTGTCGTTTAAAGAAAATCAGCTTTCAGACAGAGGTTAAGCTTGCCGAGATATTGCCCTGCTCTGAGCTTAGCTTTTCGGCGATTTTGGATAATGCTCTGGAAAATGCTTGGCATGCAGTTTGTGAGCTGCCGGAGGAGCAGGCACAGATTAGCCTGTCACTCAAGCAAAATGGCGGCAAGCTGCTGCTGGCGGTTAAGAATACCTATCTGCAGAAGCCGGAATTTGCTAATGACCGTCCCGTCTCTACGCGCTCTGGTCATGGCATAGGCACGCGGAGTATTATTTATAACTGTGAAAAAATTGGTGGACAATACCAGTTCTCTTTGGAGGATAAGTTCTTTGTTTTACGTATCATTGTTTAAGGGGAGATATTATGCTGCGTTTTATACTTTGTGATGACGATGAGGTTCAATTAGATGAAATAGCAGGCTTTACACGGCAGTGGGCAGATGCCAATAATATAAACGTGGAAATCAGCCAGTTTACCTCGGGAAAAGCGGTACTGGAGCAGTTTCAGCCACAGCGTAATGACATTGTGATTTGTGATATCATGATGCCGGACATGGATGGCTTGACACTGGCACAAAGCCTGCGCTCCCTGCGTCCCGATTTTCATATTATCTTTATCTCGTCTTCGGAGGAGTTTGCGCTGCAGGCCTACGCTGCTCACCCCTATGGTTATCTGGTCAAGCCGTGCAGCTATGAGTCCTTCAGTGCCTTGCTGGGAACCTTAATGCAGAAGGTGCGGATGCATACGCTTTCGGTGCATTCCGGGCATGAGACATATAAGCTGCCCATTACGGACATCAGCTTCGTTGAGGCGACAAACAGGCAGACCGTGTTCAACATGAAGGATGGACGCAGCATTGCCACGCGTGATACGCTGGCAAATGTTCAGGACGTGCTGCTGAAGTACCCTGCCTTTTTCAAGCCGCATCGGAGCTATATTATCAACCTGCAGTATGTTGAGCACTTTAATAGCAAAGAGATTTCTATGAAAAATTCTGCCTGCCTGATACCGATTGCCAGAGGTCTGGATAAGGAATTCAAGGAAAAATATTTTCAGTTTATGTTCTCTGAGTAGAGCTGTTGAGAATTGAGAAAAAGAAGAGCTGCTGTACCTAGCTTGGTGCAGCAGCTTTTTTGCTATGCTTTATTAATTTATATTATAAATTGTCGACAGCCTTTTTCAGCTGCTCAAGTCCCTGCAAAAGCGTACTGCGCGGGCAGGCAACATTGATGCGTTCAAAGGCTTGTCCCTCTGGGCCGAAGATGCCGCCGCCGTCGAGCCAGAGGTGTGCCTTGTGCAAAAGCCACTGCTCGCGCTCCTCGGCCGTGAGGCCGAGGGCGCTGCAGTCGAGCCAGACGAGGTACGTTCCTTGGGGTGCAAGCAGCTTGAGCTGGGGCAGATTTTCTGCCAGATAGGTGCTGAGAAAATGGATATTAGCTTCGATGTAAGTCTTGACCTGCGCCAGCCAGTCTTCACCATAGCGGTAGGCTGCTTCGCAGGCCACAAGGCCGAGCGTGTTCAGCTGACTGTAGCCTGCGGCAGCAACCTCATGCTGAAAGGCACGGCGCAGCTTGGCGTTAGGAATGAAGATATTAGAAACCTGCAGGCCGGCGATATTGAAGGTTTTGCTTGGTGCAGTGCAGACAATACAGTTTTGCGCATATTCTGCGCCTAAAGAGGCAAAAACAGTGTGCTTGTTGTTACCCCAGACGAAGTCCGAGTGAATCTCATCGCTGACAATAAGCACGTCATGCGCAAGGCAGATATCGCCAAGCTTGCGCAGCTCTTCCCTGCTCCAGACGCGCCCAACGGGATTATGCGGCGAGCAGAGGATGTAAAGCTTGACCTGGTGCTCGACGATTTTCTTTTCTAAATCAGCAAAGTCGATGCTGTATTTGCCGTCCTTGAGCACGAGCGGCGAATTGATAAGCTTACGTTTATTATCTTTTATTACTTCGCTGAACGGATAGTAAACAGGCTGATTGATGAGCACGCCTTCTCCTGGCTTAGTGAAGGATCTGACGGCAGCAGCCAAAGCAAAAACTACGCCGGGAGTTTTTGTGAGCCATTCCTGCTGCGTTTCCCAGACGAAATGCTTGGCGTACCAGTCATGTACAGCGGCAAAATAAGCGTCATCGCTTTCGCTATAGCCAAAAATAGCATGCTGGCAGCGCTCTAGCAGTGCTTCTTGTATTTCCCGGGCAATAGGAAAATCCATATCTGCCACCCAGAACGGCAGTACGTCAGCGGGACGGCCGCGTTGGACGGCAAAATCATATTTCAGGCAGCCAGTATTTTGTCTGCTGGTTACTTCATCAAAGTTGTATCTCGTCATAATGTATCACCTAATTATATCTATAAAAATTATTCAACGGCAGCGAAGGCCTGCGCCAAATCAGCAATTAAATCTTCCGTTGCTTCGATGCCGGTGGACAGACGCAGCAGACAGTCCGTTATCCCCTTTTCTGCACATTCCTCCGGTGTCAGGTCGGTGTGCGTCTGGCGAATCGGATAAGTTATCAGGCTTTCTGTACCGCCGAGGCTTTCAGCAAATTGAATGAGCTTTACTCCTTCCAAAATTTGGCGTGCAGTTTCTGCGTTATCGACAGCGAAGGAAATCATGCCGCCGAAGCCGCTGGTCTGTCCTTTGTTGACAGCATAGCCGGGATGCTCAGCAAGACCTGGATACAGCACGTATTGGACACGCGGCTGCTTTTGTAGCCAGACGGCGATGGCAGCAGCGTTTTTCTGGTGCTGCTTCATGCGCAGCGGCAGCGTTTTGATGCCGCGGATAACGAGCCAGGCGTCGAGTGCACCCAGACAGGCACCGGTTGTTTTATAAATCAGACGCAGCTTGTCAGCAAGCGTCTGCTCCTTGACTACGGTGAAGCCTGCAAGCACATCGTTGTGACCAGCGAGATATTTTGTACCGCTATGGATAACAATGTCAGCACCGAGCGTCAGCGGCTTTTGGAAGTATGGTGTCAGAAAGGTGTTATCGACAATAACGAGAAAGTTATTGTCCTTGGCAATTTTGCTGATAGCACGCAGGTCGCTGATTTCCATAGTGGGGTTAGTCGGTGTTTCGAGGAAGATAGCCTTCGTATTTGGCTTAATAGCAGCCTTGATTTCCTCCAGCTTAGAAGTATGCACAGTGGTGAATTCTACGCCATTTCTGGCGTTGATGTTGCGGAACAGACGGAAGGAGCCGCCATAGAGGTCGTTGCCTGTGATAATATGGTCACTAGGTGCGAATAAATTCATCACAGCGTCGACTGCTGCCATGCCTGAGGAAAAGGCCAGTGCGTCTATGCCCTCCTCCAGAGCGGCGACGAGAGTTTCTAGTCTTGCACGCGTCGGATTGGATTCACGGGTATAGTTAAAGCCTGTGGTGTCTCCTAGCTTCGGATGAGCGAAGGTTGAGGAAATGTAGATAGCGGGGGTGATAGAGCCTGTGGCGTCGTTGGCGCCGAGGGAGTGGATACATTTTGTTGCAAATTCCATAATTGATACTCTCCTTTTTTTAGGACTGGCGATAATGTGCCATCTGCTTCATCACGCCTCCTAGACGTACCTCTAGTACGCCGTCGTCGGCGTTCTTCGCATCTGACACATTCTCACCAGTCTGACGTAAAATGTCGTGATCGGTTTAAAAATAAAATTCCTGTTGTATCAGCATTAGCTGATGTTGCTTGATAATTTACATGATAAAGCCTAGGATGTCAATAGGTTATTTTACACTTTTTTCTTAAATTTTGTGCGCTCTAATGAAGAAATGTAAAATAAAATTTTTTCTTATGCTCTAGGTGTAGTTGAGCGTAGGTATAAAAAGCAGGATAGGTTGTTACATCCGTTACAATTCTACCAAAGCACTAGGCTTTTAAAAATTTTTTGTTGACATATGCGCTAAGTGGTTGTATATTTTTACTCACAAGTTCATATGGAGCGATGAAAAGAAGAGTAAGCAAAAGGAAATGCTGCAGAGAGCTTCCGTTCTGGTGCAAGGAAGCGCAAGGAATTTTGCCGAAGATGGTCTTGGAGCTGATTGGCTGAATCGTAAAGTTTAGGTCGTCCGGGCGCACCCGTTATAGTGCTAGAGTATTAAGGGCTTAGCTGCCTGCGTACTTGAGGAGGCTGCTATCGTGAGGTGGCAGCGAAGATGGGTGGTACCACGAAGTTTTGCTTTCGTCCCTTGCTGCGTAATGAAAACGCGGTATGGAGTTTAGACGAAGGCTTTTTTTATTTTAGTTTTACGAAGGAGACGATGATTATGTTAAAAAGATTATTAGTAATTGCTTTGGCGGTTGTGGCGTTGGCAGCAGCAGGCTGCGGTGGCGGCGATAAGAAGGCAGAAACGACGATAAAGGTTGGCGCTACGGCCGGCCCTCATGCCGAGGTTGTAGAGGCTGCAGCCAAGGAAGCGGCTAAAAGTGGCCTAAAGGTACAGGTTGTGGAGTTCTCTGATTATGTTACGCCGGATAAGGCGCTGGCCGACGGCGAGCTTGATCTTGTAAGCTACCAGCATAAGCCCTTCCTGGATAACTTCAACAAGACGAACAAGACTGACCTTGTGCCTGTAGGCAATGCTATTTTGATGCGCATGGGCATTTACAGCGACAAGGTGCATGATGTGAAGAATATTCCTGACGGTGCAACGATTGCGATTCCTAACGACCCGACAAACGGCGGGCGCGGCCTGCTGCTGCTTGAGCGTGCCGGCCTGCTGAAATTAAAGGCTGGCGTGGGCATGAAGGCTACGCCGAAGGATGTTGTGGAGAATCCGAAGCATCTGCAATTCAAAGAGCTGGAGGCCGCACAGCTGCCGCGCAGTTTGGCTGATGTTGATGCAGCGGCTATTACCATGAACTATGTAATGAGTGGCGGTCTGGATGTGAAGAAGCAGAATATCTTCCTGGAGCCTAAGGATGAACCGCTGGCTGTGATGATTATTGCTGCTCGTGCGAAGGATAAGGACAAGGCTGAATATAAGGAATTTGTCAAAGCTTATCAGTCTGAGGCAGTGAAGAAATTCATTGCAGAGAAATATAAAGGCACCATTGAGCCTGCCTTCTAATGTAGGAAAAGTAAAAAGCTCCCTCTTAAAAGCAGCTGTCGCAAAGTTGACAGCTAGAATTTAAGAGGGAGCTTTTATGCAGCCTTTACCACCCTACCCCAATCCAGGGACCGTGGTGATGGCCGCCGCCAATACCTATGCCGATACCAATCGGAAAGTCATGGCCGCGGCGACTGGCCTTTTCTCTGGCAATCTTCATAAACCAGCAGCGGTAGATTTTCGTACCGTCAGCCAGCTTGCGCGGATTGTCCTTATCGGTGATGATTTTATAACCATTGAAGTTCGTATTGTCGCGCTCGTAGTCACTGAGCATTTTCTGCATCTGCTCGAAGGTTGCCTTGTTCTTCGTATAGAGGCGTAGCATCTCTGTCGGCGGCAGCGCTATAATGAGCTGCTTGCGCAGGGAACGGTCGGACGCAAGGCCTTGATATACCTCTACCCTATCGTCCTTGATTTTTACATAAAGCAGGTCTTCGTCAGAAGCTGCCTGCAGGCGCTCATTCATTTCGTTGACGGTAATTGTTTCCCTAGCCTTCAGCTCGTCGTCGGTGACATCTACCTTGCTTTTGGCTGCGAAGGCTGTGATGCTCAGGCAGCAAAGCAGGATGCAGGCTATGAGAAGGATAAATTTACGCATATAGTCCAGCTCCTTTCGATGTGTAAAAATTTCGCAAAAATACTTATATCTGGCCTAAGAATATGTTATCATATTACGAGAGAAAAGTTAAATGAAGTTTTTGGAGAAAATACGAGGAGAATTATTATATGAAGAAAACCAATTTACTCTGGATAATTTTATGCAATGTCCTAGGCGCTCTGCTTTTGGGCAGCTGGTTTGCCAGCTCCCCTGCTGCAGGCTATCATGGGCCATGGCTGGCGCTGGATAAGGGAATTTTTTATTTCTTTAACAGGCTGCTTGTTGAAAGCCATGCCTTTGCCGTATTCGTGGGCATTGTGAATCTGCGTGTGTTCGACGTGATTGCCTTCGTAGCGATGCTGGCAATTTTTTACAGCTATTATCGCAAAAGTAATGTTGAGGGCAAGCGCTGGCTGTTTTGCATCGGTGTGGCGATGCTGGTGAGCGCTGTGGTTATCAAGCAGTGCGACCATTTTCTGTCGATTGACCGCGTAAGTGCGTCAGTGTATTTTGACAAGCTGTATCATGATGTTAACTGGGTCAGCCAGCTCAGCGGCCTGCCTGCTAAGGACAGGTCTGCAAGCAGTTTCCCAGGCGACCATGGCATGATGCTGCTTATTTTTGCAGTATTTATGTGGCGCTATATTGGCATGGATGCCTTCCTCAAGGGTATGGCGGTATTTGTGATTTTCTCTCTGCCGCGTATCATGGGCGGAGCGCATTGGTTTACCGATGTGTATGTTGGCTCTGTTTCCTTCGTGCTGCTCGTACTGAGCTGGATTTTGCTGACGCCGTTGGCGGATATGTTTATCAGTTGGCTGGAGCCGAAGGTGCCGCTGAAATTTTTTGTTAAGAAGAGAAAATGATTTTTAAAGCCGCTGCCTGCTATTCCCTTTTGTATGTGGAAGTTTTGGTGGCGGCTTATTTAGCAGATGAGGAAGGGTGAAATCATGACGCAGGCTGATGAGCAGGAATTTCAAAGAGAGCTTGAGTTGCTGAGGGAAAATTGTTTGAAAGATAATCCTCTGCGCAGGGAATGTGGCTGGCCTGGCGGCGCTGGCAAAGGAGCTGCTGGCGTAGGGCGTTAGCGAGAAGGAGACTGCGCGCACTTTGCATTATGAGCGCCGCAAGCTGGGTTTGTAGTATAAGCATGCTGCGCCGCCGCTTTTGCAGGAGTATATTTATTATGCGACGGCGAAGAAGTACGGCGACCCGCTGGGATCTTCCAGTGATGACTTGTGCCAAGAAGAAAAGCTATGCGGAGATAATAGCTTCATCCTCAAGGCCTATTGCTAATTTGGATAAGCGGCTGACGATTGAAGGGTTTAGAGAGTAGTTTAAAATATTAAAAAATAGAGAAAATAAAGCTTGAAATCCGTATGCTAATAGAACTATATAGAGATGCTGATTTTATAGAAAAAAGAAAAATAAATAGCAAACAATGCTTGAGAAAATTTGTTCACTGTGATATACTGGGAGAAAATAGGTATAAAAAAATTCCCAGAGGTGCAATATGACGAAGCAAATACATTTAAGATTAGATGATAACCAATATAAAGAAGTTGTAGAATATGCGAAAATGGCAGGTATGACTGTACAGGATTCTGTTTCAACAGCTATTTATATTATGCTTAGCAAGCAGAAAAAGAAGAAATACACGCATAAATTTACTTTTATTGATTTATTTGCTGGTATTGGTGGAATGAGGCTAGCTTTTGAAGAAGCTGGCGGGGAATGTGTATATTCTAACGAATGGAATAAATTCAGCCAGCAGACATATATGGCAAATTTTGGTGATATGCCAGATGGAGATATTACTCAGGTTAATGCAGATGATATACTAGACCACGATATTCTTGTAGCTGGTTTTCCTTGTCAGCCTTTTTCTATTGCTGGTGTATCTAAGAAGAACAGTCTAGGTCGTGCTACTGGTTTTGCGGATAAAACACAGGGAACGCTTTTTTTTGATGTTTGCCGCATATTAGAAGCTAAAAGGCCAAAAGCTTTTATGCTGGAAAATGTAAAAAATTTATGCAGTCATGATAAAGGGAAAACATTTAAAGTTATTACGGAATCATTAAATGAACTTGGCTATGAAGTATTTTATAAGGTTATTGATGGGCAGTTGTTTGTTCCGCAGCATCGAGAGCGTATAATTATAGTCGGATTTGATAGAGAACGTTATGGAAGTTATTTTGATTTTGAATTTGATATAATTCCTAAAGAACCTAAGCCTGTTATGGCTGATATTTTAGAAAAGAATGTTGACGATAAATATACGTTGTCGGATAAATTGTGGACATATTTACAAAATTATGCAGCTAAACATAGGGCTGCAGGTAATGGCTTCGGTTATGGAATAGCGCCACTTGAAGGTGTTTCCAGAACTTTGAGTGCAAGATATTATAAAGATGGTTCTGAGGTTTTAATTGAACAAGATGGGAAAAATCCTCGCAAGCTTACACCTAGAGAATGTGCCAGATTACAGGGATTCCCAGACAGCTTTGTAATCCCTGTTTCAGATACACAGGCTTATAGGCAGTTTGGTAATTCTGTTGTAGTACCGCTTATGGCGGCTATTGCAAAACTGGTAGTCAAAAAGTTAGAAGAATTGAAAGTTACCAATGTAGTAAACGGATATAGGGAGGTTGTGTAAATGCAAAATACCGTACAAAAAGCCATAAAAGCCGTATCAGATGGTGCAAAAGCTTTTTGCAAATTTTTATCAGCAAATGACACTGGTGAAACTGGTGGACACCAAGCGGGAATTTATATAGCTAAGCCTGCAATTCTTATATTATTTGACAAAGCATGTGAGCGTGGCTCTAATTGTGAAAGATGGGTAAAAATACATTGGTATGATTATAAAACGATAGATACAAGATTTATTTATTATGGCAGTAAAACACGTAATGAGTATCGCATAACTAATTTTGGTAAAGGGTTTCCTTTTTTAAAGCCAGAATATACAGGAGCACTGTTTGTTTTAGTACAATCTAAGGCATCAAAGGAAGATTATGAAGGCTTTATTCTTAATACTGAAGATGATATTAATGAATTTCTTGAAGCATTTAATCTTACGCCTGCAGAAACAAATAACCTTATAGTTACGAATAATGTAGACTTAGATATTAGGGAAAAACAGGAGATATATGGATTTATTTCATATTTGCAGGCTGATTTTCCTAATTCTGAAATTATGTCAGCTAAAGCAAGAGATATCCAGAATGCTGTTTATGATCATATTGAATATGTTGTTTCCAATCCAGACCAGAAGCTATTGGACTGGACTAACATGGAATATAAACTTTTCAGAGCTTTAGAACATGTGCGCTATGGAGAAGCTATTAGAAACGGTTTTAATGATGTTGAGGATTTTATCACGCTTGCTAACCAAGTGTTAAATCGCAGAAAAAGCAGAGCAGGAAAAAGCTTTGAACATCATTTAGCTTCACTTTTTGATGGTAATGCTATTCAATATACAGCGCAGGCTATCACAGAGGGACGTAAGAAGCCAGACTTTATTTTCCCGTCAGAAGAAGCTTATCATGATACTAATTTTAGTGTAGAGAACATAATTAGCTTAGCAGCTAAAACAACCTGTAAAGACAGATGGAGACAGGTACTTAATGAGGCTGACAGACTTCGTGATAAAAATAAATTTCTTTGCACTATGCAACAAGGCATAACATCTGCACAGATGGACGAAATGCAGAGTGAAAAAGTTATTCTGGTAGTGCCGAAACCATATATTAAAACATATCCTAAAGATAAACAGGATAGAATATGGACGATAAAGAAGTTTATTGATTATGTTAAAGAAAAAGAATCTATCTGATAAAGTTAGCGAAAATCATGGATGTACTCACCAAAGAACAGCGCCACAAGAATATGGTCGCCATAAAAAGCAAGGATACAAAAATAGAAGTTACTCTGCGCCTCGCCTTATGGCATAGTGGTATACGCTATCGTAAAAATTACAAGGTTCTTCACTGCCGTCCTGATATTGTGCTGACAAAATATAAAATCGCTATCTTTTGCGACGGCGATTTCTGGCATGGCAAGACCTTTGAACGCTATGACGTCACGACAAATACTAAATACTGGCATGAGAAAATACGCCGTAACATGGAACGCGACCTCGAGAATACTATTGAGCTGCGTGATAATGGCTGGATGGTACTGCGTTTTTGGGAGACGGATATTAAAAAGCATCTTGACAACTGCGTGGCAGAAGTGTTGAGAATTATATGCTTCAGAAAAAAATATTGAAAGTATATTTTTTGAAGGAAATATGATAAAATTTAGGTAAACGGGGGTGAAAGAATATAATTTAACCCTATTTTATACTATCGATAGGAGTTTAGTGAGTTGGAATTAGAGGTATATTCATTTTTCTCTGGATTAGGATTACTAGATTTAGGCTTTGAAAAAGCTGGATTTAATATTGTATTTGTAAATGAATATAACCAGACTTTTTTAGAAGCGTATCAATATGCTAGAAGAAATAGCAAACATATTCCTGCTTATGGATATAGCTCTTGTGATGTTAAGAAATATTTATCTGATGATGAGTGGGAGAAAACATTTCCTGAGTATAATCAGCGGCAGGATAAGTTAGTAGGATTTATTGGTGGACCGCCTTGCCCTGATTTTTCTATAGCTGGAAAAAATCAAGGGAAAGATGGAAAAAATGGACAGCTAACTTCTGTTTATATAAGTTTAATTGTAAAAAGGCAACCTGATTTTTTTGTGTTTGAAAATGTTAAGGGTTTGTATCGTACTCAGAAACATAGAGATTTTTATGATAAAATGAAGAGAAAATTGTATCGCAATGGATATTCATTATTTGATTCTATAGAAAATGCTTTGGAATATGGTGTTCCGCAAAATAGAGATAGACTTATATTGGTTGGCTTTAAAAGAAAAACTTTTGGTAAGAAAATTGATTTTCAATTAGGAGTACATAAAAAATATAAGTTAGAAAATATAAAAAAAGTATCTTGGCCTACTATGACACCGTTTAAAATTAATAGTAAATCAATAGCTCCATCGAATATTATACGAGAATTAACGATTGAATATTGGTTTAATAAAAATGATGTACAAAGACATATAAATAATAAAGATGTTTTCGGTGTAAGAACAAAAGAAAAATTTTATGAAATTAAAGAAGGTGATTTAAGAGGAAAGTCATTTAAAAGATTACATAGATGGAGGTTCTCACCAACTGCTGCATACGGACATAATGAAGTACACCTTCATCCATATTTGCCTCGAAGAATTAGTGTTGCTGAAGCATTAGCTATTCAATCAGTAAATAAGAAATTTGTAGTAAAAACAGATATTTCACTATCAGATAAATTCAAAATGGTAGGGAATGGAGTTCCTTTTTTACTTGCAAAAGGTATAGCTTTTGATATATTAAGCTATATATTAAAATACGAAAGGACGAAGAAACATGAGTGAATATTATGATATACAAAATGATGATAGTTCAGTAGTATCTTACGACATTAGTATTATTCCTAATGATTTCAATGTATTAACAATTAATTCTCTTATTGAATCCAATATAATATCAATGCCTGCATTTCAAAGAAATTATGTATGGGATAAAAAGAGGGCCTCAAGATTTATTGAGTCATTAATATTAGGCTTACCTGTGCCCCAAATTTTTTTATATCAGCTAGAAAGAAATCGTTATAGTATTATTGATGGACAGCAAAGATTATTAACAATTTATTTTTTTATAAAACAACGGTTTCCAAAATCTGGTAAACGAGCTTTTTTGAGAAAAGAATTTGAAAAAGAAGGTAAAATTACGGAAGAAATTTTAAATGATAATCAAATTTTTCAAGACTTTAAGTTACAATTCACTAAATTAGAAACTGGAGAAAATCATCCTTTGAATAACCAAATGTATAATACATTAGATGCGGATAAAAAGAACTCACTTGATTTGATGCCTATAAGATGTATGGCTATTAGGCAAAATAAACCAGAGGATAATGGCGCTATGTATGAAATTTTTAATAGATTAAATACAGGAGGGATTAATTTATCTCCTCAAGAAATAAGGGGATGTATATATGAGTCTAAATTCTATAAGTTGATATATAAGCTAAATACAACTAATGAGTGGAGAAAGCTTATAGGAAAGGTTGAGGAAGATGATAAATTTAGAGATGTTGAAATTCTTTTGAGATCATTTGCATTTTATTATAACTCTGGCGATTATAGTGGGTCGATGATTAAATTTTTGAATAGATTTTCTAGGAATGCTATGCTATTCAAGGATAAAGAGATAAAAATGTTTGAAAATGTTTTTTATAAATTTATAGAAGCATGTAGTGATATTGATCCAAAAAGTTTTTTGAATAACAATGGAAGTTTTAATGTATCTTTATTTGATAGTGTATTTACTGTAGTATCGAAAAAAATAGATAGTAATATAGAAAAAATTAAAATTACACAAAGTGCATTTGATAGGTTAAGAAGGGATTCCAAATTTAAAGAAGCTATTACACATAGCACTTCCCATGTTGATAGTGTTAAATCTCGGTTAGATTTAGCAGAAAAATATTTGTTTGAAACAAAGTAGTCTCGTGAATGAGGTATTGACATGAAAAATGAATGCATTGATGGGCAATATAGAGAAATAAGAGAATTATATGACTATCTTATGCAAAATAAAGAAGTAAGTTTTGCTATGGATGTACAGGAACATTATAAAAAAATTTTATTATTGTCTGCTGCCAGTTTGTTTGAATCACAGATTTCTAATATTATATTGGATTATTCGTCATATGTTTCTAGAGGAGATGAGCGAATTATGCAATTAATAAAGTCAAAAGTTATAGAACGTCAATACCATACGTTATTTGACTGGAAGGCTAATAATAGTAATTTTTTTTGGAAATTGTATGGAGAAGAAACAAAAAATAAAGTTAGAAAGGAAATTGATAATAATATTGAATTAAAAAAAGCGGAAGGCAATTTCATGGATTTAGGGAAAAGAAGAAATTTATTAGTACATGAAAATTTTTCTGAATATGATATAAATATAACTGTCGATGAAATATATGAAAAATACAATTCAGCATGTACATTTATTGAGTTTATAAGAAAAGTATTACTTTCTCCCCAGAAATAATGTTTCAATTTAATACTATTTTTGAAATGCGTGCATTTAGCTTAAATTTATAACTTTGAATATATTGTTGAACATTAGATGTATGATAACACGAAAAACAAAAGATTTTTGATTGATATATATATCACCTCTTTTGTGATATATAAACAATAAATTCAACCAAGATATCGATAAGAAATAAATATATAGAAACTAATGCAAGTGTCAATATACGTATGAAGCCAGAATTAAAAAGACAGTTTAAGTTATTTTGTGCAGATATAGGGTTGTCTATGACCGAGTCGTTCATTTTGCTGGTTTAAAAGGCAATTGAAGAGTATAAAATTCCTGCATTAGATAAAGACGATAATATGTTGATACTCGATGAGATTGATGCATTAATCAGCAAGTTAGTAAAAAATATAAAGCAGAATGTACAATCCTTTTTTATTCCTATGCTCGTGGTGAAACCACTGAATAATCTGATATAGATATAATTATTGTTGGTAGTAAGTCTGTTAGCGCACTTGATGTTCTTGCTTTTGGAGAAGAACTGAGAGAGTTAACAGGAAAAAAGTAGATGCTTTTGAATTACGTGAAGTTGAGAAAAATACTGAGTTCTATCAAAATATTTTACGCGAAGAAGTTAAGATAGAATGAAGAAGACAGATAAATAGGCATAAGCGGGACTCGTGTTGTCCCGTGCTGGCCTTTTTTTATTTTTATTTTCCTTAACCTCTTCTTTTTTTGTAACATATGTGATAGAATTATCTTGTATTATTATAAGAAAATTTCAGCAAGGAAGTGACGGAATGGAATTTGTAAAATCTGCTGATGTAGTCGTTATTGGTGGCGGCATTGTAGGTACTGCTGTATTGCGCGAGCTTTCTAAGTATGACCTGAAATGCGTTCTGCTGGAAAAAGAGCCGGACATCGCTATCGGCACTACGAAGGCTAACAGTGCAATTCTTCATGCTGGCTTTGACGCTCCGACTGGCAGCCTCAAGGCTATTACCAATGTTCGTGGCAATGCTTTGTACCACGAGCTGCAAAACGAGCTGGATCTGGATATTAAATGGACCGGCTCTCTGGTTGCTGCAACCACCGACGAGGAAATGCAGACTTTGCAGGAGCTGCTGCAACGCGGCAAAAAGAACGGCGTTGAAGGCCTGCAAATCCTCTCTAAAGAAGAAGTTCTTGAGCAGGAGCCGAACCTGACCTCTGTTAAGGGCGCTCTGTGGGCTCCGAGTGCCGGCGTATGCTGGCCGTTTGGTGCTGCTATTGCTTTCGCTCAATGTGCTGTACAAAACGGTGCTGAGGTTATCCGCGACTGCAAGGTGCTGGGCTTCGTTAAGGAAAATGGCAAAATCACCGGTGTTGAAACCTCTAAGGGCACTATCGCTGCTAAATACGTAGTTAACGCTGCTGGTATTTATGCTGACGAGATTGCTAAGCTTGCAGGCGATGACACCTTCACTATTACTCCGCGTAAGGGCGAATACATCCTGTTCGACAAGACTGCTTGCAGTAGCCTCGTTTATGGTGTAGTTTTCCCGACTCCGACAAAAAAATCCAAGGGTATTCTGGTTTGTACTACTACCCACGGCAACACCTTCATCGGTCCTAACGCTAACGAGCAGGAATCTAAGGAGGATAAGGCTGTTACGACTCAGGGCATGAATGAAATCATTGCTTCTGCTAAGAAGCTGATTCCGAATCTGCCGATGGGTGCTGCTATTACCGAGTTTGCCGGCCTGCGTGCTGTTTCCAGCACCGGCGACTTTATCCTCGGTCCCTCTGAAAAGGTTGAAGGCCTGTACAATGCTGCTGGCATGCAGTCTCCTGGCCTGACCGCAGCTCCTGCTGTTGGTGAGCTGATTGCTAACGAGATTGCTCGCGTAAGCGGCGCTGCTAAGAAGGCAGACTTCAAGGCTGCTCTGCCGAAGCATAAAGCATTCAACTACATGACATCTGATGAAAAGGCTGCTAAGATTGCCGAAGATAATCTGTATGGCCGCGTAATCTGCCGCTGCGAGACTGTTACCGAGGGCGAAATTGTGGAAGCTATCAACGCTCCTGTAGGCGCTCGCACTGTTGACGGTGTAAAACGCCGCACTCGTGCAGGCATGGGCCGCTGCCAAGGCGGTTTCTGTGGTCCGCGTGTTACCCAGATTCTGGCACGTGAGCTGAACATCTCTATTCCTGAGGTGCTCAAGGAGCGTACTGATTCTAACATGTTCTACGAGAAATATGCTGTAGATGGCGGGGAGGAATAATAATGAACCAATTATATGATGTAATTATTGTTGGCGGTGGTCCTGCCGGTCTTTCTGCTGCTTACAGCGCATGGCAGAATGGTGCTAAAAAAATCGTTGTTATCGAGCGTGACCGCGAACTCGGCGGTATCCTGCAGCAATGCATCCATAACGGCTTCGGTCTGCATCACTTCAAGGAAGAGCTGACCGGCCCTGGCTATGCACATCGCTGCATCGAGCTCGTTGCTGATAAACCTGAAATCGAAACCCTGGTTGATACCATGGTATTAGATGTACAAAACAATAAAACTGTTATTGCCGTAAATCCGGAAAAGGGTCTGCTGAAGCTGGAAGGTAAAACCGTTATCCTGACCATGGGCTGCCGTGAGCGTACCCGTGGTGCTATCCGTATTCCGGGCGAGCGTCCGGCAGGCGTTTTCACTGCTGGTGCAGCTCAGCGTATGGTTAATATGGAAGGCTATCTGCCCGGCCATAAAATTGTTATCCTCGGCAGCGGCGATATCGGTCTGATTATGGCTCGCCGTATGAGCCTGGAGGGCTGCAAGGTTCAGGCTTGCCTGGAAATCTGCCCCTTCTCTAACGGTCTGACTCGTAATATCGTACAATGCCTGAATGACTATGATATTCCTCTGTACCTCTCCCACACCATCGTTGCTGTTCATGGTGAGGAGCGTGTAACCGGTATCACTGTTGCTAAGGTTGACGAGCGCATGACACCGATTCCGGGTACTGAATTTGATATCGAGTGCGATACCGTACTGCTGTCTGTTGGCCTGATTCCGGAGAACGAGCTGTCTCGCGGTCTGGATTTGGAAATGAATCCGCTGACCAACGGCCCTGTTGTTGACCAGCATCGTGAAACCAGCCTCGACGGCTTCTTTGCTGCCGGCAACGTTGTACACGTACATGACCTGGTTGACTTCGTATCCGAAGAAGCTGAAATCGCAGGCAAATATGCTGCGCTCAAGGCTCAGGAAAAGCTTTCCAGCGATAACCGCACTGTAACCGTGAAGGCTATTGACGGTGTACGTACCTGCGTACCGCAAAAGCTCACTCTGCCTGCAGAAATGCCTGCTGACGAGAAGGTTAAGCTGTTCATGCGTGTTGCTGCACCGCACCGCAAGGTTAAGCTGGTGGTTAAGAGCGGCGAGAACGTTCTGCTGAGCCGTCCTCTGCCCGTAGCAAAGCCCAGTGAAATGATTGCCGTAGAAATCCCGGCAAGCAAATTTGACCAGATTGGTGACGAAGTTACCGTAGGTCTGGTACTGTAAGGAGGGTATAAAATGGCTGTTGAAACTCGTGTTATGAACTGCATTATGTGCCCTATGGGCTGCGAGATGACTGTGACCATTGAAAACGGCGCAGTTACCAATGTTACCGGCAACACCTGCCCGCGTGGCGCTAAATATGCTAACGATGAAGTTACGGCTCCGAAGCGTATGCTGACCTCTACCGTTACGGTAGAAGGCGGCCTGCTGCCTTTGCTGCCCGTAGTATCTGCTAATGTACTGCCGAAGGAGCGCATTCTTGATTGTGCACGCTTTTTGCGTGGCGTAAAGGTTACGGCTCCGATTAAGACTGGCGATGTTGTTGTAAAGGACATCTTAGGTCTTGGCGTAGATATTATCGCTAGCCGCGACATGTAAAAAATAAAGACGCTGCAGCTCATAAGCTGCGCGTCCTTTGATACTCGCAAAAGCAATGCTGACGTACTATTAGTTTAGTGCGTCAGCATTTTTTCTTCTATATAATACTATCATATCAGGTGTTCTTAGCAATTACCGCACCCAGGACGGCGCCAACGATGAAGCTGGTGACTGCTTTTTGGTTGCTGTGGTTCTTCGTTACATAGCTGTCGCTCTTGTGCTTACTGTCGTAACGGTCATAATGATCATAGCGGTCGTGACGGTCGTAGCGGTCATGATGGCGTGGCGGCGGCGCATCGTGTCTGCCGTGTGCAGAAGCAATTCCTGTCAATGGTAAGGAAAAGCAGAGCGCTGCTAAGGTGATAGCGGTAGTTTTTTTCGCGTATTGGAAAATTTTTGTCGTCATAATGTGCACCCACTTTCTTATTTAAGGCTGTCGGCCTTTGCTTTTTTCTTGTTGAATATAGTATAGATGATAATTATGACGAAATCATGGCGAATTGACTGGTTGGTCAGTTTTTCTTCGAGGATTTTTCTCAAAAAAATGTTGCTTAATGTTCCTAGAGAAAAGAAGAAAATTAGGCGTTTTTTAGAGGTTTCCAGCACTTTTTTTGAAGTTTTTTCAAGGAGAAAAGAAGAAAATTAGGCGTTTTTTAGAGGTTTCCAGCACTTTTTTTGAAGTTTTTTCAAGAAATTTTTAACGTCTGAAAGCGTGTATACAGAATGCTCTCTTTTTCCACTGTTCCAAGTGTATCACACAAAAAGACGAAAAAACTTGCAAAAAAGGTGTTGACAGGATGCACCGGTCGTGGTATTATATACAAGTCGTCGCGATACGGCAACAAAACAAAAGCCAAAA
>ERZ1026901.260-NODE-260-length-46651-cov-6.738754_pt1 | contig 46651 bp, 28 predicted proteins | sample MGYA00380179_ERZ1026901 | MGnify/ENA primary metagenome ERZ1026901 (study PRJEB33269, sample SAMEA4719815) | human gut metagenome | biome: human-associated habitat; feature: organic feature; material: feces | place: Cameroon | collected 2013-10 ... | reverse complement strand
CTGCTGGCTCTGGTAGTCGCTCTGCTGGCTCTTATAGCCGTTCTGCTGCTGGTCGTCACCCTGCTGCTGGTTGTAACGTGGGCGATAGCCACCCTGCTGACGCTGCTGGTAGCCACCCTGCTGACGAGGCTGATAGCCACCCTGACGCTGCTGGTAGCCACCCTGCTGACGGGGCTGGTAGCCACCCTGGCGCTGCTGGTAGCCACCCTGCTGACGGGGCTGATAGCCACCCTGACGCTGCTGGTAGCCGCTGTTGCTGCTCTGCAGACCGGCACCGAAGCCCTCGGGACGGAATCCGCCCTCGTCGTTGCTGCTCTTGTCAGAGCTGTAAGCACGTTGTGTGTGAATGCGGGGACGCTGTGAGCGGCCCGTGTTGCTGCTGTACTCTCGCTGATAGTTGCCTGTTGGACGGCTGTAAGCCTGAGTGCTGTCTTTCTTTTCTGAAGACTGTTCCTGTGTTTTGTTCTCTTCTACTTCCATTGTGTAAAATGTTTCTTTTTCTTGGCCTCACGGCCGTGGTTAATAAATTAAAAATCTCGAAAAAATTTAAAACTATAGTACTATAATCTCTTCCTTTTTGTAGCATCTGTCTGTGCCATGGCTGATTCTAAGCAAGCTTTTTTCTACCCATTAGGCTTAACGAAAATGCTCTTCATTAAACAAAGATTCTTTAGTTACGGCGTGGCCTCTTGTTGTGCCAACCTTAATCTACTCTTGTTCTTATTGATTGAAAACAGTTCGTTTTAAAATTTACAATTCAAAATTCCTATTGACAATTTCATTTTTTTGCTTGTCGATGACCTCATGGCGCGTTGATGACCTCAAGGTGCGTCTACAGCCTCTTTACGGTCCCGACATGTCGCGTCTGCGACGCTCTTGTTTGATAGGCTTGTTTAATTTGAACATTGCGGGACAAGCCATGCAGCGTTGTCCCGCAATGTGACGCATTAAATGCCTGTATAGTTGTGCGGCGTGATGGCCATGAGCTCTGCCTTCACGCTGTCGCTCACCTGCAGACCCTTGATAAACTCGTGGATGGTCTCCTCTGTCATCTTGGTGTTGGTGCGTGTGAGCGCCTTCAGTGCCTCATAGGGATGCGGATAAGCCTCGCGACGCAAGATGGTCTGTATGGCCTCAGCCACGACAGCCCATGTGTTGTCGAGGTCGGCGGCGATGGCCTTCTCGTTGAGTATGAGCTTGCGCAGACCCTTCAGCGTGCTCTCCATGGCTATGACACCGTGGCCGAGAGGCACACCGATGTTGCGCAGCACGGTAGAGTCGGTAAGGTCACGCTGCAGACGGCTCACGGGCAGCTTCTGTGCGAGGAACTGCAACACGGCGTTAGCCAGACCGAGGTTACCCTCAGAGTTCTCAAAGTCGATGGGGTTAACCTTGTGGGGCATGGCGCTTGAGCCTACCTCTCCAGCCTTGATCTTCTGCTTGAAATATTCCATCGAGATATACATCCACATGTCGCGGTCGAGGTCGATGATGATGGTGTTGATGCGGCGTATGGCATCGAACACGCTGCCCAGACAGTCGTAGTTGCTTATCTGTGTGGTGTACTGCTCGCGCTCCAGACCCAGCTTCTCGCTTACGAAGCGGTTGCCGAACGCCTTCCAGTCATACTGAGGATATGCCACATGGTGAGCGTTGTAGTTGCCTGTAGCGCCGCCAAACTTGGCTGTCATCTTGCAAGCCTTGAGCTGTGCGAGCTGCTCTGTGAGGCGATAGACGAACACCATGATCTCCTTGCCCAGACGTGTGGGCGAGGCGGGCTGTCCGTGGGTCTTTGCCAGCATGGGCACGTCCTTCCACTCGTCAGCATACTGCTGCAGCTGTGCTATCAGCTCCTCCACCAGCGGACAGTACACGTTTTCCAGCGCCTCCTTCATTGAGAGGGGCACGCTCGTGTTGTTGATGTCCTGTGAGGTGAGGCCGAAGTGGATAAACTCTTTGTAGGCATCGAGGCCGCCAATCTTGTCAAACTGCTCCTTGATGAAATATTCCACCGCCTTGACATCGTGGTTTGTCACCTTCTCGATGTCCTTAACACGCTGTGCGCCTTCCTCGTTGAAGTCGGCATAGATGCTGCGGAGCTGTGGGAAGAGAGCATGGTCAAAGGAGGCGAGCTGCGGGAGAGGCAGCTCACAAAGTGTGATGAAATACTCAATCTCTACGCGCACTCTGTAACGGATGAGTGCATACTCGGAAAAATAGTCGGCCAACGACTCGGTCTTTCCTCTATAACGGCCATCTATAGGAGATATGGCTGTCAGCAAATCAAGTGTCATAAATTTATCTATAAATGATTCTTTTTCTTCTGTTAGGGTGTATGCCTGAATTATGGTGCAAATATACAAATTTAATCTGAAACAATACGATTTTTTCTTTCTAAAGATAACATAAATAATTATAAACGCTCTGATTTATAGACATAAAGCGGTGTTTTCCTCTTTTTTCATGTTCTTTTGGACAGAACGGCATAAAAACTGATGTTTGATAGACGACACATTGACGAACCGCCATGAAAGAGAAAAAGGATGTAACCCTGTCTCTTATACACATCTGACGCTGCCGACGACTCCTCTGCTTGTAAGGCAGATGCTCTAAACCAGCTGAGCTAAACGCCCTTGCTTTCAGTAAGCGGTTGCAAAGGTAAGAAAAGTTTTGCAACCCGCCAAACGACCGATATAAACATTTACTTTCTTTAATATTTCAAAACAGCTTTTCACATCGTTTCACACAAAATCGGCCGTTTAAGGTCAAAAAAACAAGCCCAAACAGGCTACAAAAGAGCCTCCGCAACGAGAAGCCCCCAAAAAACAAGGATGCGATGCGACGGACCATGCCGCACACACCACATCCTCTTTTGCTTAACTTAAAAACTATTTTTTTACAAAACCGCTGAGCCATTTTTTAAGACGCCCGTCAGCGGAAGCAGCGTCTTTATTCATACTTGAATCGCCAGATCTGATAGTTTCCAGGGTTGTTGCCGCGGTCCGAAACAAAATAGATGTAGCCGTCGGTTGTCCAGTAAGGCTGGCCGTCATACGACTTGTTCACGGTGAGCTGCACGAGGTTGTTGCCGTCGGTGTCAACAACATAGAGGTCGGCATCCTTCTTGTCCTTCTTTGACGACTGGAACACAATGCGCTTGCCGTCGGGCGAGAAGCGCGGATGGAAGGCAAAGCCCTTCTTGGCATCAGTCACCTGAACCTGCTCGCTGCCGTCGATGTTCATGACCCAGATGCTGGTGCTCTTGGCATCGCTCGAATATTTCACATAAGCCACCTTCTTGCCGTCGGGCGAGAAGCTGGGCTGATAGCCGTTGGAGAGGAGCGTCGTCTCGCCTGTCTTCATGTCTTTCATCCAGATGTCGCTGTTCTGCACAATGACGGTGCTCACGCCAAAGCCGAAGAGCATGCCTGCCCAGTTGACCTTGCGATAGTAAGTGTTCTGGATCTTGTTATACACGATCTTGGAGCCGTCCTTGTTGAAGCTCGGGTTCTCCTCATAAGCGTCAGAGCTCTCTGTTATCTGTGAGAGCGCCTTGCCTTTGTTGTCGAACATGGTGAAGATGTCAGACGTTGACGATCCGTCCTGCATGCAGCTGAAAGCGAGCTTGTCGGTTGCAGGATTGTACCACGGGTTGCGGTTGAAGTTTTTGCCGCTGGTCTTCTGCGACATGGCAGCAGAGAAGGGGTTGGCTTTCTTATAGATGTTATAATATTTCTTGTTCTCACGCACGGCGAAATAGAGAGGTGCTCCATTGTCGCCGCCGAAGGGATCCAGGCACGGTTCAGCGTTGTCTGTGACCTGTGTCAAGGTAGAGAGGTTCTCGCCAGTCATGGTGATGGCAAACTTCTTCTTGGCGTCCACGTTCATGGCCACCGCCGTCAAAAGGGCTGCAAACAGAATTTTTTTCATAAGCTAGATTTTTTTTAAATTAATGTTTATATTGTTTTTTATTCCTTGAATTCAATTTCTTGAATTTCATCCTACATTGTGTTGGTGTGTCGCATCGCCACGCCGTTAAGTCTAAATTTGTCTGGTTGGCGACACGCTGTCTTCTTCTTTGCAAATATAAAACATTATTTTTTTAGTGGCAAGAAAAACACCCGTTTTTTTCTGTCTGACACAAAAAAATCACAATTCAGCACCCTTTTCAGGTAGCCATGCCCGTCATTTGTTCTGCTCACGCCCAATGGGTTCTGCCCATGCCCCACCCCGTCAAGGCTCCTCCACCTTTATCTTCACATCCAGCGTCTGCTCAATGACGGGCACGATGTCTTCCAGCTGGGTTGCCGTGAAGCGTCCCGTGAGGCGGCGCGTCAGGTTGTCTTGTGCGGTGGTGAGGCGCACGTCATAGTAGGCGCCAAGCGCAGAGAGCACCTCGCCGAGAGGTGTAGCGCTGAAGGCGAAGGTGTGTAAGAGAGTCTGCGCCGGCTGTTGGGTGACGGTCGGCTTGCTGTCGGCAGATGCAAGCACAGCCTTCATGCCGCGTGTCATCACCACGTTGCCGCCGGTCTTCACCGACGCAAACTTAACCCTTCCGCTTTCCACGCTCACCAGTGCCTTGCCGCCGCGCTCGTCAAGAGAGAACCGCGTGCCGAGCACCTTCACGCTGCCTATCGTTCCGCTTGCGGTGAAGGGGCGGTTGGCGTCGTGGCGCACGCTGAACGAGGCGGCACCGTGAAGATAGAGACGACGGCAACTGTCGCCACGGAACGCGAGCGACGAGTGGGGCTGAAGTGTCACCTCCGACCCGTCGGGCAAGACGAGAGCCAGCGGTGTGTCGCCACTCTCGTAGAGCGTCTGTCCACCGCCCTGCTGCATCCACACCAAGGCTCCTGCCGCCGCCAACACGATGGCGGCAGCCGCAGCAGAGAACCATAACCTTAGCCGTGTGGCGCGGGCACGCAAGCCCGTGGCCTCAGCAAAGCGGCGATAGGCGTGCTTCGTGTCCAGCGCGTCGTTACGATAATGGCGCATCACAAATATCTCGTCTTTCTTCATATCTGTCTTTTTTTAAAAGATTCAAACTGCTTGATGCCGGCAAACATCTAAGCAAACATCTAATATTGCTTCCACTTGCCTTTTCCCGAACTATATCCTCCCACGAAGCCAAGGCCGCCTTCCACGTTTGAAGGTGTGGGGGCAATCTGCGAGAAGCCATAATTGGCAAAGTCGTTGCCGTCAATGTCGTTCAAGCCCTTGAAGAAGCGGTAGGCTGTTTCTGAGATCTTGTACATCACCACCTTATATCTTATTGTGGCGTAGAAATCTTCTTTCCCCCACACGCCTCCTGTCGCCTCCTTCGGCACGTTAAGATGTAGCGTGTAAGACGGCGCATGCAGACTGGAGTCGTCGAAGATGTAGAAGTTCTGATAGAAATTGCGCTCAAAGCCGAAGTCGCTGTCAGCGTTGGTCAAGGGCTTGAGCAGCGGCTCGTTCTGTATGTTCAGCTCCTGCCAGCGTGTGTAGCTCTTCGAGGTCACCAGGTAATAGCCTTTTGGCGGGGTTACCTGATCGTCATCGTCGGCCTTTGGCGCTTGGTTGTTGTCATTATTAACGTTGTTGCCGCCTACTATGATGATGCCGTCTTTACAATAGAAACGGTAGTCGGCCATCACGCGCACAGCATAATAGTCTTTTGTCTTGGGGTCATCGTTGAAGCGTGCCGCCAGCTGCACATAGTCGCGGAAGTCGCCGTCGCCGTCAGCGTCGGCTCGCACGTCAGTCATGCCAACAATCTCGGCCTCTACGGTTTCGGGTATCACCGTTACGGCCTCGGCATCGGGCAGCCCTGCATGGCTGGCTTTTATGCGTATCACGTCGCCCGCTTTGTGTTTGGCTACTACGCGATATTCGCCTTTGCCCAGGCTTTCTACCTTCTGCTCTACACCGTTTAGGCGGTAGGTAACAGTGGCATCAGACAATCGGTGTGGCGTTGTCAGTTCCGACGGCTTCGTGTTCACGGGTATGCTTTCGGCCAGCGATATGATGGTAGTGTCGGAACAGGAGGGCATGCAGTACATCACTATCTTGGGCTCGCCCTCAATCTTTCCCAGATCAAAATGGTCGGTACACGACGACATGGCCATAGCGGCGGCAACAGCTGCCACGGCGGCTCTAAATATCTTGCGTATGTTTGTTGTCTTCATAAACATTATTTTTGTTTGTCCAAATCACGACGATTGGGTATGTTGTGTTTAAAATCAGAATTTTATGGTGTAGCTAACCGACGGCAGGATGGGGATGAAGCCTGGCGCCTTAGCTCTGAGGGCACTGCCGTTCCAGTCTTGTTTCAGCTCTACATACATGGCGTTGAGATGACAATAGGCGTTGTAGACGCTCACGTTCCATATTCGCTCATGACCGTGCTTCGTGGTGTGATGGAAGTCGAAGCCGAGGTCGAGGCGGTGATACATGGGCAGCGCCACGTTGTTGGGCCGTTCATAGACATAACTGTTGGCACCGATGCCACCGAAGCTCAGGTCGGGGTTCGTGAAGCCTCCTGCCGTGCCGCCGTTGTGGCCCGGTGTCTCGGGCATGGGCGCTATCTGCGTGGGCACCGTCATGCGGTTTCCGCTGCGTATGATGAAGGCGGCGGTGAAGTTGATTTTATCCGTCACCGCCCACTGCATGGTGACGTTCAGCTTGTGGCGGTTGTCAAACTTGTCGGCAAACCACCCGTCATACCACCCGTCGAAGCGGCGTTTGTTCCACGACAGCGTGTAGGCGGCAGAGAGGTCGAGGCGCGAGGTGTGATAATGGGCGTCGGCCTCCACGCCGTAAGACATGCCGCGCCCATCCATCACGTTGTCGTCCCAACGGTCGGCGGGCGGCTCTATTCCTGCCCACGAAGCATACTGCAACATGTGGCTTGTCCGCTTATAGTAGGCTTCCACCGACAGGTCGAGACGGCGCGACGGCTCGGCATACAGACCCGCGGTGAGCTGCCAGGACCGCATGGGTTCAAGCTTGGCGGTGGTAGACACCCAATAGTCGGTGGGCAGGTCGAGGAACGAGTTTGTTATGCGGTGCACATATTGCGTCATCATGGTGTAGGACAGCTTGGCTGCCATCGTGCGGCTCATCTGCCAGCGCATGGCGACACGCGGATCGAAGCGCACGAAAGTCTTGGCATCGGTACCAAACAGACTGGCGTTGAAGCCCGCGTTAAGGCTCCACTGCGGTGCCAGTCGCCATGAGTCTTCGGCAAAGAGGTTCAGCTCGTGCGACACGTTGCGGTTGCTGCCCGAGGAGCTTATGGTGTCGTTCTTTTCGGCGGTGCCCACGATGCTGCGCTGTGCCTGCGTCTGCGGTCTGAACACATGCCATGTGTAGGCTGTGCCGAAGCGTATGTGGTGGCGCGAAGAGGGACGGTAGTCGAACTGTGCGTCGGCTCCCGTGTCATAGATCATCGAGCGGTAGCCGTGGGAGAGGAAGCTCACCTGCTTCTCACCCTCCTTGCCATAACTGTCGTTGTCGGTATAGTTGTAGCGCGAATAGTTTTGGGTGAACGTGGCGTTGAAGTTGGCAAAGAGCTTCGGCGAGAACACATAGTTCCAGTTGAGGGCCACGTTGCGGTTGCCCCATCTCATGTTCATGCGCGTGATGTCGTGGTCGCTCCAGACGTTGCCGTTCGCGTCGGTGGAGTATTCAAAATAGCTGTCATCCTTGGTGTTGAAGCGGTCGCGTCCGCCATAGAAGCTCAGCGCCAGACGGCTGCGGTAAGAGAAGACGTGTGTGAGCTTCGCGTTCATGTCGTAAAAAAGATAGCCCAGCGACAGCTTATCGTCGCTACCCTTGTTGACGAGTGCAAAGATAGGGGTGGTGAGCAGGTCGAGCCAACTGCGGCGTAGGCCAAAGACGTAGGAGGTGCGGCGGTCACGGCCGATAGGACCTTCGAGCCAGAAGCGTCCGTCGAGCGTGCCTATGGAGTAGCCGCCGTGGGTGCTGGTGAGGTCGCCGTCTTTGGTGCGCACGTCGGTCACCGACGACAGACGGCCCGCATAGCGTGCGGGGAAGCCGCTCTTGTAGAAGTCGACACGCTTCACGATGTCGGTGTTGAACGCCGAGAACAGGCCCAGCGTGTGGTTGACCTGATAGAGGGGCGTGCCGTCGAGCAGGAACAGGTTCTCGTCGTTGCCGCCGCCATGAACATAGAGGCCCGACATCAGTTCCACGCCTGGAGCCACACCCGACGTGAGCTGCAGCGCCTTCACCAGGTCAGGCGACGACAGCAGGGCGAAGCCCCGTCCGATGTCACTGCCCCTCAGCTGCCGGTGACCCGTCTGCTCGTTGAGCAAAGTAGAGTTGCGGTCGGCCGTCACCGTGACCTGTTCGAGCGTGGCGTTGGGGGTGAGAGAAAAATCGTGGGTGTGGTCAGCTTGCAAGCGTAAGCGGTAGTGGCTGTCGGCAAATCCCAGATACGACACCTTCACATCGTGCTCGCCCTCGTCAAGGGTTATGCTGTAGAAGCCGTAGGCGTTGGTGGTGGTCACCGCCCCCGATGTGGCATCGTAGACAGTGGCGCGTATGAGCGTCTCGCCCACCGAGTCGCGCACGAAGCCGCTCAGCGTGTAGCGTGTGGCGGCGCGGCGCACCTTGGGTGCCTTGGGTGCCGTCGTGGCGGGCGTGTCGGCGGCAGCCTTGCGGTGCAGCATGACATAATGGCCCTGACGGGTCCATGTTATGCCGATGGGCTGGAAGAGGGCATCGAGCCACAGGTCGAGCTTATGCTTTTTTGGTGCCGCCTTGGTGAACGGCACGTCAAGTGGCAGCGTTGCATCGTAAACAAAGCTCACGCCTTGCTCACGCGCCACGATGTCCATCATCTGTCTTACGGTGCGTGTCTTCGCCGCCGCCGTCACGGTGACAGCCAGCAGCAAGAACATGAGCACAAATGCTTTAAAGGTTGTTTTCATCTTGTCTTTTTTGTTTGTCATACGTCTACAAGATGCGTCATGACGGGAAATCCCCTATTTTCAGAAACTAAAAAAATGTTAAGCAGAACAAAATATCGTCGCGTTGGCCGCGCAGGCGCTTCATCGCCTCCGCCAACTCGTGCTCCACGGTCTTCACGCTTATGCCCAGTTCGGCGGCTGTCTCGGCATAGCTCATGCCGTCGCGCTTCACCATGAGCAGCACCTCACGCCGGCGCTTCGACAAGGCATCGATGGCTGTCCATAGACGGGCCTCGCGTGCCGAACGGTCCATGGTGTCGGCGCTTACCGCCAACTGCGGGTCGTTCTCCATCAGGCGCACAGCCTCATCGCCGCCGTCAGCCTCAACATGCTTTGCCCGCAAAGCCATGAGACAGGCGTTGCGCACAGCGGCAAAGAGGTATGGACGCACTGCCGCGACAGGTGCATCCTCTGCCTGCTGCACCTTCTCCCACAGACGCACGAAGCAGTCTTGCACCAGGTCTTCTGCCTGGTCGGTGTCGGCGGTGAAGTGGGTGGCAAAGAGGCACAGCTCCCGATAGTGGTCGTTGAAGAGTTGCTTAAAATTGATGTTGCCTGTCTGTTGCTCTTGTCTCATGATTTTCTGTGACGTTATGGTGTTGTTATCCTACTTAATGGTGCAAAGATAACAATAAAACTACGCTAATGAAGAATAATGAGCATCAATTTCCTCGCGAAGCGCATTTTAATGATGATTAATTGAAATTTAGCAGATTCTTAATTGAGCTATCACAAAGATTTATTTTTACATCGCGCTTCGCGCTCGTTGTTTATTTTAACATTAATGTCCATTAATTATCCATTAATTATCATTAATACGCGCTATGCGCGGTTCTTTATTAACGTTTAATTAATGTTCGATTAATGGACATTAATGTTCTAAACAAAACGCGCGAAGCGCGAAATAGATTTTTAATATCACAACAATAAAATGTGAATTCTGAAGAGATGATTGAGGTTCACATAAGGGCAAAAAAAATCCCCGCGGCAGAGAAATTAATCTCATACCACGAGGAAACACCCCAGTGGGCGTTGACGGATTCGAACCGCCGACCCTCTGCTTGTAAGGCAGATGCTCTAAACCAGCTGAGCTAAACGCCCTTGCTTTTCTTAAGCGGTTGCAAAGGTAGGGATTTATATTGGTTCCCGCAAATTTTTCGGCAATTATTTTCAAATTATTTTCCATTTTCTTCTCTTTCTACCTGTCGGTTTAAGGGAAAAGGGAAAAGGGAAAAGTGAAAAATCCTATAGCCAAGGCTGCGCAAGTAATAAAGCACATAGATTTTTCACTTTTCCCTTTTCACTTTTCCCTTAAAATATGCAGTTTTTACAGCTGGAAATGCATAAATATGCAAAACACAAAATGTAAGACGTTTTTGGCGTTTCCGAATCACGATGCTAAAAAAAGAGGGCGATTTTTGACACTAATTCTTAACAGATGTTAAAAACACCCTTAAGTTGTCATTAAGCCTCTTTGAGGTCGTCAAAGAGCCTCTTTGAGGCGCTCAAAGAGGCTTAATGAGAAGCTCAGAAAGGCACTATCAAAGTGTCACTTGGCCCATTTGGGAAAACCGCCGTTTTATGCAGTCGGAATGAATATTTATGCAGTTGTTCGACGAGCGCAAAAAGAGCAAAAACGAGGTGATAAGTAGGTGTTCAAAATTAATCGCATATATGAATCTAATAAAAAGGTTATGCTTTCAAATGCCTCTACGCCCTCTTTTGGTCCGTATGCCCAGCTCTCATCGGTCGTGTAGCCCGCTACACTCCCTCTTCGGAGCTGAACATACAGACCAAAATAGAGCATAGAATCATTTAAATTAATTTTGAACACCTACTTAAAAACAAAAAAGGGATGCCCCAAAAGGAGCATCCCCATGTTAAAAATATCTTGCCTTGTCAGAGGACAATCTTCAAAAGATTAGTTCTTAACCTGAACAGTTGCACGACGGTTGAATGAGATCGGAGAGAGGTCGTTTACACCACCCTTAGCCTCAGTTGTGATCTTGTCACGGTTAACACCCATCTTAACGAGCTCGTTAGCAACGGTGTTAGCACGCTTCTCAGACAGCTTCTGGTTGTAAGGAGCCTTACCTGTAGCGCTATCAGCATAGCCAGTAACGAGCAGGTTAGCGTCGTTCTCCTTAGCAAACTCGGCCATGTTCTTAACGTTAACAAGATCCTTCTTAGAAGCGATGTTGTAACGGTTGATGTTGAAGAACACTGAAACGGGTGTGCCTACAAACTCCTTAACAGCCTTGTTCTCATCCTTCTTCTCAGCGAGGAGCTTCTTCAGACGAGCGTTCTCTGCGTTAGCGTCGTTGAGCTGAGCGTTGAGAGCATCGATCTGAGCCTGTGAGAGAGCCTTGATAGCGTCAACATCGGGAGTCTTGTCCCATGTAGCCTTACCGAGGTTGAAGGTCAGACCTACCTCAGCGTAGAACTTGTTGTCGTGGCTATCCCAACCGCGCTGCTGGCTACCGTTAGCTGTGATAACGCCATCAGCGTCACACTCGAGACGGTCCCAACCAAGCTCGAAGTTGATACCAACCTTCTTGCTTACGCGGAATGTGTTCAAGATACCCATGCTGTAGTTCATGCCATACAGGTTGTGTGTCATTGAACGTGTGAGACCAGCACCTGCGAAAGGAATGAAGTTCCAAACGCGGTTAGGATTGTATCCGTAGATCATGTTGCTCAGGTTGAAGAGCACATGCTCGTTCAGAGTCCAATACTTATTGCAGTTGCCGTAGTTGTCGTCGTCGGTTACGGCCTTGCCCCAGATGCCTGAGAGCTTTGTACGAAGACCGATGCCCGGTGTAAACCACTTACCGATGGCTACAGAAGCGCCAGGGTTTGAGCGGAACTTCTTGAAGGGGCTCTCAGAGAGACCGAGACCATGCTCCTCGTTTGAGTACCATGCGTTCCAATCTGCACCTACCTGGATGAACCAGTTGCTCCAGAATGAATTGGTAGCTACACTATGCTTGAGTGTAGGATCTGCCTCCTGAGCCGAAGCTGACAGAGAGAGGCCGGCAAATGCCAATGCGATCAATAATTTTTTCATAACCTTTATTAGTTTAATAATCAAAAATATCGTTTTAAACAATTCTCGCAGGGAGCCACTACTCCCCTATTTCAATGCAAAGTTAACAATAAAAATTAAATCTTGTTACTTTTTATCGAAAATTTGTACTTTAAGTGCTAAAAAAAAGCAAAATTGTCACAATCAAGCCATTAATAAAGCCTTATGTGATAATAAATTGCGGATATTTAGCCAAAACTGAGACTATCCGAGCAGATGCTCCATCTCCTTTTGCTTCAAGATGCAGAGAATGGTCTTGCCGTCGGGCGTGTAGTTGAAGTTGGAGCAGGCGAACAGGTTGTTCACAAGATTCTCCATCTCTGTGTTGTCGAGCACCGTGCCGTAAGACAAGGCGGCATGGCGAGCCATGCTTAAAGCCAGCGTGCGGTTGATTTCGTCTACCACACTGGTGGTCTGGTTGCCTGCAGCAGAGAGCATGTCGGTAAGCAGCGCCACCATGTCGACACCCTCAAGGCCGGCAGGCACGGCATTCACGGCATAGGAGCCGCCACCAAGCGAGGTCAGTTCGAAGCCTATGGCTTGCAGCTCGGGCATGATCTTCTGAAGCACCACATCGTCGCCCGGCATGAGGTGCAGGGCTTCGGGGAACAGCATTTTCTGCGACTCGGCATGGCGGCTCTCCACCCGCGCCAGATACTGCTCATAAAGGATGCGTATGTGGGCGCGGTGCTGGTCGACAATCATGAGCCCCGACTTCACGGCGGTCATTATGTATTTTCCCTTATACTGGTAGTGGGCGGGCGACTTCTCCTCTATCAAGCTCTCTCCCTCAAAGATGTCTGCCTGTCTCTCCTTGTCTTCTTTCGTGGCTGGCGGCAGGGGGAACGTCTGCAAAGTCGAGGTCTGTATTTCCTCACCATCACCCACAGAAGAGTGGAGGGCCGACGGGGTGAGCATGTCGTCGTCGGGCGTGAGGGCACTCATGGCTAACGGCTGGTCGTCCTCGCCTTGACCGTCGCCCCGTGACGGGCTGCCAAGCGATGAGCTGGTCAAGGAAGAACTGGTCAAGGAAGAACCTGACATGGAGGAGCCCATGAGCGAGGACCCTCTGAGAGATGATTCCGCAAGAGAAGAACCTGCAAGAGAAGAACCTGCAAGAGAAGAACCTGCAAGAGAGGGGTCGTCAAGAGAAGAGCCTAACAGGTCGTCATCGGCAGAAGACGGCAGCGGTTCGCTGAACGGCGTTGCGGCTGGGGCGTTGCTCCGTTCCTCTTTGAAGGGATTGTATGTGGGGTTATATTGCACCTTGGGGGCTGTTATGGTGTCGTCCGGACTGAACACGGGTATGTTGGGACGCTCCTGTGTGTCGAAGTCGAAGGTCGGCACATCATTGAAAATGCCCACGGTGTCGCGCACGGCAGCAGCTACCATGGAGAAGATCTCCTGTTCGTCCTCAAACTTTATCTCTGTCTTTGTGGGATGGATGTTCACGTCTATGTTTTCGGCCGGCACGTCAAAATAGATAAAATAGGGCACCTGCTCGCCTTCGGGCACCAGGCGGTCAAAGGCTGTGACGACGGCCTTGTGAAAATAAGGGTGCTTCATGTAGCGGCCGTTGACAAAGAAATATTGCGGGGCGTTCTTCTTGCGTGCCGATTCGGGCTTGCCCACAAAACCGCTCAGCTTGCAGATGGTGGTGTCAAACTTCAGCGGCAGCAGATACTGGTTGAAGCGTTTGCCCACCACGTCGACGATGCGCTGACGCAGCGCTCCCGCCTTCAGACTGAACATCTCGGCACCGTTGCTGTAAAGGGCGAACGACACGTCGGGATAGACAAGCGCTATGCGCTCAAAGGCGGTGATGATGTTTTTCAGCTCGGTGCTGTTGCCTTTCAAGAACTTACGGCGGGCAGGCACATTGAAAAACAGGTTCTCGACGTTGAAGTTGCTGCCTTCAGGACAAGAGCACGGCTCCTGCGAGGTGACCTTGGAGCCGGCGATAGACAGGTGGGTGCCCACCTCGTCGCAGGCACGGCGCGTCTTCAGTTCGACCTGTGCCACGGCAGCCACCGATGCCAGCGCCTCGCCACGAAAGCCCATGGTGTGAATAGAGAAGAGATCCTTTGCCTTCGTGATCTTTGATGTGGCATGACGCTCGAACGCCATGCGGGCATCGGTATCCGACATGCCTTTGCCGTTGTCGATCACTTGTATTGACGTGCGTCCAGCATCAACCACGAGAACCGTTATCTCGGTGGCTCCCGCATCAACAGCGTTTTCGACAAGCTCCTTGATGACACTTGCCGGACGCTGAATAACCTCACCTGCCGCAATCTGGTTAGCGACAGAATCGGGTAAAAGCTGAATAATATCGTTCATTTTCTTAAGTTAACAAGTTGACAAATTGACATTTAGTCTTCATGTAAGGGCAATGCTAACGTAGAGCCATGACAAACACGCAGGCGGCAAGAAGAAGGAGCACAAGAAGGAGCAACGCACCGAGACGCCACACAAGGCTCTGTCGGCGTCTGCCTTCTTCCTCCTGAGGCTGCATCTGCATGCGCTCTTTGCGTTCGTCCACATATATATAATGGTGGCGGAAGCCTCGCGGGCGACGGTTTCCAAAATAAAACATCATTGCACCTCCTTACTGTCGTTCTTTTTTAAAAGCCTATTGTTTTTTCTTGTCTCCTGCTTCAGGGACGGTCTTCTGCTCTTTTTCAGAAGTAACCGTCTTTTCCTTTTCAGAAACCGCCTCTGCATCCTTTTCAGAAGCAGCCAGAGGAACATCTTGAGCCGTCGTCGTCATGCTGCCAAGAGCGGGGAGCGTCTGCAGCGGTGCCTCCTGTCGCTTGACCTTCTTCAGCTCGCTTCCTGTGCCCTTGCCTCTCCACACGAACACATCGGCGGGACCGGCGGGACGCAGGTTCTCGAACCACTCGAAGGTGTCGAGATGATAACGCTGCGGCGGAATCTGGGTCATGGGATACATGGTGCCAGCCGCCTTTGAGGTCCATATCTTCTGCAACTTGCGCTCTGGGCTCATAAACATGCGCAACGTGTCGGTCTCAAGATAGTTGAGACCCGTGAGCGTGCTGTCCTTGCTGTCTTGCGGATAGAACACCGTCCGCACGTTGCCCACGGCCTCGGTCTTTCTTATGGCGCCATCGACGAAGAAGGCATCCATGCGGCGCGATGCCACCTGGTTAAAGTGGTCCTTGTCGTCAACCTTCTCCACGGAGAGAGCCTGGCCAATGACCTCTGCCTTGCGCACGGTACTGTCGTTCATGAAGATCTTGATCTGCTCGCCCAAGATCTGGCGCTCGCCGCTCCATGCCACAGGATCCTGGTACATGGTGAGACAAGAGTCGAGACTGGAGAACACCATCGAGTCGCACAAGGCCTGCACATCCTTGCGGTAAGCCTTGACGTGCCTGTAGCCATGCACCATGCGGTAGACCGAGTCGGTGTTGATGTTGAAGGTATAGAGCTTCAGCGTGTCGGCATGCACATAGAGCGTGTCTTGCTGCGAATAGTCTTTCATGAGAGCCTTGCGTGTGGCGTAGCCATAGCCTGTCTTGTCGTTATAGAACAGGTGGTCGCAAAGGAGCTGGTTCTTGTTCACCGTGTCCTTATAGACCACGTTGCCGAAGCCTTCGTTCAGACCTGTCGTGTTGTCGTGGAACAGGCTGTCGCCGGTGATGGTCTTCTCCTTGTTCACGATGGTGGAACGGCCGAACAGCTGCGAGAGGTCGGTCTTTGAGTTGAAATAGCCGTCGGCGGTGTGGATGACGTTGTCACCCGACACGATCTTCGACGGGCCTGTGACGTGAGCCAGCGATGTGCGGGTGTCGTAGAACAGGGTGTCGGTGTGTATGACATCGTCGTTGCTCCTCATGCGCACATTGTAGAAGAAGGCGGCCTTACGGCTCTGCGTGTTATACTGTCCCCAGTCGCTCACCAGCTCGTCCTTGCCGTCGACGAGCTTGCCGCCCTCGAAGAAGTAGGCGTTCTCGTAGATGCGGTCATAGTCGAGACTGTCGGTGTAGAGCGTCTGTGTGCGGTGCTTGAGCACCACGTTATGGCGGGCGCGCATCATCTGCTCCTGGCCGTCATACTGGCCATATTTGCAGGTGAGTGACAGGGTGTCGCCCTGCTTGAAGCGCACATGTCCGAACGCCTCAACCGAATTTTGCTCCTGGAAGAAGTAGGCGCTGTCGCACCACAGCTGTGCGCCGTCGTTGGTGAAATGGACCTTGCCATTGACGATCTGTGCTCCGGGCACGGTGCCCCACTGGTCATATTTAAGCTCATCCGAATGGACGAGATAGACACGACTGTCGTGCTGTGCCTTCTTCTTCGACCGTTTCGACGGTGCCGTCATGGCCAAGACCAGGCATAGTCCAAACAGGCATAGAACCAACGTGAGAATGATTCTATGCCCGTCTATTTTTTTCTTATATATGTTTTCTGCTATTTTACCCATCCTTCATATTCGTAGTCGCAGTTCTTATAGCGGTCCTTCATGCGCACATAGGTCTTCTTGATCTTTTCCACAACCCAATCGTGCAGCTTCTTCTGCTTCTCGTGCTGAACAACAACGTTCTTCATGACCTGGAAATCTTCGGTTATGGTGGCGCGGTGACCCTCGATGCGGTTCTTCAGCTTGATGATGGCCACAACGGTCTTGTTGTTCTTGTTGACCATGCGGAACGCGTTGGACACGTCGCCCACCTTCATGCCTTCTACCTGACGGGCCACCTCAGTGGGGAGCTGCTTCATCTGGAAACGTGATGTCACGCCGTCCTCGCCATAGGTTGACATGAGGCCGTGGTTGTTGCGCGTGTCCTTGTCGTCAGACACATACATGGCAGCATCCTCAAACTTGGCCTTGCCGTCGCGTATTTCGTTGGCAAGGGTGTCAAGGCGCAGACGGGTAGCCTCAACCTCCTCTTCCGACACCTTGGGGGTGCGCAGGATGTGACGGACGTTTACCTTGTCGCCGCGCTTGTCGATGAGCTGTATGATGTGGAAGCCATACTCCGACTCCACGATTTTCGAGATCTTCTTCGGGTCAGTGAGGTTGAAAGCCACGTTGGCGAAGGCGGGGTCGAGCATGCCGCGGCCTGTGTAGCCGAGCTCACCGCCCTGACGTGCCGAGCCGGGGTCCTCGCTGTAGAGACGTGCGAGCGTGGCGAACGATGTCTTGCCGCTGGTCACGCGCTCGGTATACTCGCGCAGGTCTTCCTTCACGCGGTTGATCTCTTCCTGTGAGATCTTGGGCTGCTTGGTGATGATCTCAACCTCTACCTCTGTGGGCACGAAGGGCAGACTGTCGGCAGGAAGGTCGGCAAAATAGCGACGCACGTCGGCGGGTGTGACCTTCACATCCTCGACGAGCTTCTCCTTCATGCGCTGCACGAGGAACTGGTTACGGGCATCGTCGCGGAGCTGCTGGCGCATCTGCGTGACGCTCATCTTACGATACTCCTCAAGCTTCTCCTTTGAGCCGGCATACTGGATCCACGCATCGATCTGGCGGTCGATGTTGGATGTTACCTCGCTCTCGCTCACCTCGATAGAGTCGATGGCGGCTTGATGGAGGAACAGCTTCTGAAGAGCGAGCTGCTCAGGAATGGCGCAGTCGGGGTTGCCGTGCCACGTCATGCCCTCCTGCTCTGCCTGAAGGCGCATCATCTCCACGTCCGACTTAAGGATAGGCTCGTCGCCCACTACCCATATCACCTCGTCGACAATGCTCTCTTCGGGCACGTCGCCAATGGTTGCCGTGTCGTTCTTTGCTGCGCTTGTGCTGTCGTTGTCGCCAGCGCTAAGGGCAGCAACGCCACTGAGGGCGGCGCGACCACGGTTCATGCCCGCGTTGGCTGTGACGCCCACGAGCAACAGAGCTGCTATAAAGCAGATAAATGTGCTGTATGCTTTGTTCATTGTATGTTGTTTTCGAATGTTGTGTCGTCTTAATGGTTGTTCACGGTGGCGAGAACCTGCTTGTCAACCACCACCTTGTGTTTCTTTCTCAGAGCGGCAACCCACTGTTTCTCCAGCTGGTCCTGATAGTCGGCAACCACCTGTTCGCGCACGTCGCCCATGTTTTCGGGCGTTTTGATGGTCTTGCCATAGACGTCGCTGAAGGTGTAGCCCTGAGGTGCTGTGTCGACGGTGTCTTTCTTGAACACGTCCTTGTCGACGAGGGCGTTGTCGCCCTTCTTGAAGATGCCCTTCACCACCTGTATGCGGCGCACGCTGTCGTTGAAGGTCTTGCGCAGCGTCTCTGCCCACTCTTCAAACGGAAGGTTCTCAACGGCTTTCTTCACAGCCTCTATGTCGGCCTGGTCCTTGGTGTGGTAGGCGATGCCCTTGAAGCGAGGCTCGTCCCACTTATATTTTTTCTTGTTCTTCTTATAGTATGCTTCCAGACCCTTCTCGTCCTTGGCGGCCTTGTCCCACACGTTCCTGTTGCTTATCTCGTAAAGCAGCAGACCGTCATGATACTCGCGCACGAGGTTCTTGAGGTCAGAGTCGGCAGCCTCCATCTCGGCAGCCTTGCGGTCGACCACCTGCTCGGCGGTGAGCTGTGGCACCGATGCCTTGGCAATGGAGTCGATGTTCTGTGATATTATGCGCTCGCGCACCCTTGCCTGGTCTACGAAGCGCTCCACATCGCGTTTCACGCTGTCATAGGGGAAGAAGCAGCCTTTGTCGATGAGCTTGGCTATGTGCCAACCAGCCACGGTCTTGAACGGCACGCTGACCTCGCCTTTCTTCATGGCGAACACGGTGTTCTCAAACTCGGGGAGCGTCTGACCCTTGCATATCCACGAGATGTCGCCACCACGCTTTGCCGAACCCTTGTCGTCGGAACATTTGAGTGCCAGCTCGGCAAAGTCGGCACCCTTGGCAATGGCTTTGTAGATCGAGTCGATGCGTGTCTTGGCAGCAGCCTCCTGCTCCTTGGTTGCCTTCTGCGACATGCGCACAAGGATGTGTGAGGGGCGCACCATGCCGCCCATAGAGTCGATGCGGTCGCGTGTCTCGGCATAGATCTTCCACGCCTCGCGCTTTAGGTCGTCATTGCTCAGGAACGACGGTCTTATCTGCTGGTCGCGATATGACAGAAACTCCTTCTTGAAACTCTGTGTCGTGTCTATGCCTGCCTCTTCGGCGGCGAGGACCTTGAGCTTGTAGTTGATGAAGAGGTCCACATATTCGGCCACACTCTTCTTGTCAACAACCATCTCCGAGTTGTTCTTGTTGTAGGAATATTCAAACTCTGAACGCGACACCGGCTTGCCGTCGATAGTCATTATCGTCGGGTCGGTCTGTGCCCATGCTGACAGTACGGAAAGGAGCAGCATGGCAGTGAGTAGCATTGACTTCATTGTTGTTATGCGCAAAACGTCGATTGTTTAAAAATTGTCGTTATTATGTTCTTTCTAAAATTGTTCCATCCCCACACCCTATACATTATTAATATATAAGGGGCAGGGATGGGCCAATATTTTCTTGTTTTCTTGTTTGCTTCTTGCCTACGGCTTACTGCGGACGCGAGTAGTTGGGAGCCTCACTGGTGATGGTGATGTCGTGAGGATGGCTCTCAAGCACACCGGCGTTGGTGATGCGGGTAAACTTGGCGTTGTGCAGGTTGTCGATGGTCTGGGCACCACAATAGCCCATACCTGAGCGGAGACCGCCGATGAGCTGGTAGATAACCTCCTGAACGGTTCCCTTGTAAGGCACACGTCCGGCAATGCCCTCGGGCACGAGCTTCTTCACGTCCTTGGTGCCAGCCTGGAAGTAACGGTCCTTTGAACCGTTCTCCATAGCCTCAAGCGAACCCATGCCGCGGTAGCTCTTAAACTTACGGCCGTTGAAGATGATGGTGTCGCCGGGGCTCTCCTCGGTTCCTGCAACGAGCGAGCCGATCATCACGCTGCTACCACCGGCAGCGAGGGCCTTGACAACGTCGCCCGAATAGCGGAGACCGCCGTCGGCGATGAGAGGCACACCTGTGCCCTGCAATGCTGAGAAGACATCATAGATGGCGCTGAGCTGGGGAACACCCACACCTGCAACCACACGGGTGGTACAGATAGAGCCAGGACCGATGCCCACCTTCACGGCGTCGGCACCGTTGTCGACGAGCATCTTGGCAGCGGCACCTGTTGCCACGTTACCCACAACGATGTCTACGTTGGGGAAGGCAGCCTTGGCCTGAACCAGCTTCTCTACGACATACTTTGAGTGGCCATGGGCTGTGTCGATGACGATGGCGTCGGCACCGGCCTCAACGAGGGCCTGCATGCGGTCAAGCGTATCGACGGTCACACCCACACCTGCGGCTACGCGCAGACGGCCTTTCTCGTCCTTGCAAGCCATGGGCTTGTCCTTGGCCTTGGTAATGTCCTTATAGGTGATGAGACCCACGAGACGGTTGTCGCTGTCTACAACGGGCAGTTTCTCGATCTTGTTGTTCTGCAGAATGTCGGCAGCGGCAGCAAGGTCGGTCTGTATGTGTGTGGTGACGAGATTCTCTTTTGTCATCACGTCGTCGATGAGCTTGTCGAGGTGACGCTCAAAACGCAGGTCGCGGTTGGTAACGATGCCCACAAGGTGGTTGTCGTCGTCAACAACAGGAATGCCGCCGATGTGATACTCGGCCATCATGGCGAGCGCATCTTTAACGGTGCTTCCACGGCGAATGGTCACGGGATCGTAGATCATTCCGTTCTCGGCACGTTTCACGATTGCCACCTGGCGCGCCTGTTCCTCTATCGACATGTTCTTGTGGATCACGCCGATACCTCCCTCGCGCGCTATGGCGATAGCCATTGCCGATTCTGTCACGGTGTCCATGGCTGCTGTCACGAACGGCACGTTAAGATTAATGTGACGCGAGAACTTTGTTTTCAACTCTACCGTTTTGGGCAGTACCTCTGAATAAGCAGGGATAAGAAGGACGTCGTCATAAGTAAGACCGTCCATTACAATTTTATCTGCAACAAATGATGACATAAGTACTTTTGAAATTTATTGCGTGCAAATTTAGCAATAAAATTCCACATTTCAGCATAATGGCTTTTTTTTCAATGTCTTATTAATGCAATTTAACTTACATCTTCGCACAGCGGTTCGTGCCGACAACGCACCTGACACCGCAGAGAAATAGACGCCGAACAGACAAAAAGGAGACCTCTTTTCCAGAAATCCTTTGTCAGACCCCATAAAAAGCCATTATACACACAATGTTATTTTTGAAAAGAGCACATCCTGATTATCAACATGTTATGTTGTTACGGCAGCAAGGAACGATAATATAAATGCAGGAACCGCTTGAAACGAGCATGAAAATAATTATCTTTGCATGCGGACAGCCCGACAGCCAGACGGCAACACGTCATTGCAAATTTAACGTGTCCTAAAAGGATAAACATAAACGACAGAACAAAAATAACAACAATGAGAAATTTTCTTTTACTACTTTTCTTCCTCTCATGCCTCGGAAACATCAAGGCATCGGAGGTGGACAATCCAAAGGCCAACCCTAAGGCCGTTGTGACAAGAGGCAATGCGCGGTTCACCGTGCTCACGCCAGAGATGATACGCATTCAATACAGCAAGAAAGCCTTGTTTGAGGATCGCGCAACCTTTGGCGTGGTGAACCGCAACCTGCCAGTACCTAAGTTTAAGACAACAGAGGAGAACGGATGGCTGGAGATCAAAACATCGGCCCTGACGCTAAGATACAAAGTGGGCGATGAGATAGACGCTGCACAGCGCAACTCGAAGAGCCTCAACATAACGCTCACCATGAACGGCAAGCAGGTGCTTTGGTATCCTGGCAAAGACAACGCCCTGAACCTCAAAGGCACAACACGCACGCTCGACGGACAGATGGGCGACAACAAACGTAAGGAGCTGGAAGACGGAGTGGTGTCAAGGGCTGGATGGGCCGTGATAGACGAGAGTCCGTTAGCCAAGCGCGGCGACGGCAGCAACACCTTCGCGTTCGACAAGAAAGCAGGAGGCATAGACTGGTGGGCAGAGCCTGTGGACAAAAAGGCCGTCGACTGGTATTTCATGGGTTACGGACATGAGTATCGCAAGGCCGTGAGCGACTATGCCAAGATTGGCGGGCACATGAACATGCCACCGCTCTACACGCTGGGCTACTGGTACAGCAAATATCAGAAATACACACAGCAGGAGTTTATGGACATTGTGAACGAGATAAAAAGTCATGACATTCCGCTCGACGTAATGATTTTCGACATGGACTGGCACGACCGCGACTGGACAGGATGGACATGGGACAAAACGGTAATTCCTGAGCCAGAGAAGCTCATCAAGTTTATGCATGACAACAAGCTGCGCGTGGCTCTCAACCTACACCCTGCCGACGGTGTGGACAACGACGAGGAGTTTTTCTCAGACATGACACGCGACCTCGGCCTGCCTGCCTCAACGAAGAACATACCGTGGAATCTTGAGGACAGCACCTTCTACAAGGTGATGTTCAAGGACATACTGCGCAAGCGAGAGGCACAGGGTGTAGACTTCTGGTGGCTCGACTGGCAGCAACATCTGCAGAGCAAGAACGTGAAAGGACTGGGTGAGACGTTCTGGCACAACCATGTGTTCTACAACGACATGCGTGTAAACCGTCCTGACCGCCGACCCGTAATTTTCCACCGCTGGGGCGGACTGGGCAGCCACCGTTACCCGTTAGGCTTCTCAGGCGACTCGTTCACAACATTCGGAACGCTGGCCTTCCAACCCTGCTTCACAGCCACAGCCTCAAACGTGTGTTTCGGCTATTGGGGTCATGACCTCGGCGGCCATCAGCAGTTTCTCGGCAACGACCCGGAGCTGTATCTACGCTGGATACAGTATGGCGTGTTCTCACCGCTCTTCCGCACCCACGCCACAAGTTCCCCAGACATCGAGCGCAGGATATGGAAATACAGCAACTTCACACAACTGCGCGACGCCGTGAACCTACGCTACCGTCTGATGCCATACATCTATAATGCGGCACGCGAGGCCTACGACACAGGCATAGCCATCTGCCGCCCACTCTACTATTACTGGCCAGAGCAGAACGAAGCCTACGACAACGAGGGCGAATATATGTTTGGCAGCAACATGTTGGTGGCTCCCGTTACCAAACGGTCGGGCGAGGACAAGTTGGTGGAGAGTAGCGTGTGGCTGCCCGAGGGTCTGTGGTTTGACGTGTGCAAGAACCGCATGGTGGAAGGAAACACCACCATAACCCAGACTTACACCCTTGACGACACGCCACGTTTCGTGAAAGCAGGATCCGTCATACCCTGCTATCCCCACATCACCAACCTCAAGTCGTGCCCGGAGAAGCTCATTCTGGAGGTGTATCCCGGTGGTGACGGCTCAATAAGCTATTACGAAGACAACGGCGACGACAACGGCTACCAGCGCAACGAGTATGCCACAACGCTCATTGCCCACAAGAACACCAGCAAAGGATCTTCTCTAACCATCCACCCACGCAAGGGAAGCTACAAGAACATGCCTACAAAGCGTAGCTATGAGGTGGTGTTCAAGACAACAGAGCGTCCTGATGCCGTGAAGCTTAACGGCAAGGCTATGGACAGCAACGCATGGAGATGGGACGACAAGACGGGTGACATGACGGTGCTCATTGCTGACGCTTCGTTCAACAAGACTTACAAGATAGAGTTTTGATTTTTTGATATTTAATTTATGGAAATTAAGAGTTATATAAAATATGTGTTGTGTGCCATCTGTCTACTTTCAGCAACAGCGATGTCGGCACAAGATTTTGACGAATTGTGGATAACAGGTACTGCCGTGCCTGGCGGCGCACAGAAGATGGAGCGCACACCAGACGGACAGTTCCGATACGCCGGACCGCTGGGTGAAGGACAGGCCCGTGTGCAAAGCACAGAAACCGCTCAGGCCGCCACGTTATGGCTACAGCCCGATGACGAGGACGCACAGTTTGTAAACAACGGCATGGGTTATCTATCCACCACAGATAAAGACGCGAAAGGACTGGCTGTCACGTTTGCCGCCAACTACTACCGCCTGTATGTAAACCCCATGGAGGGCACCATGCGCGGTGAACTGTTTCGTCCGTGGGACGAGCTGTTCTTGGGTGGTGGAGCCACAAAGAACGGATGGGAGAAGCTAAAGATGCAGCCCTTCACACAGAGCAAAGCCGATCCCTGTGTGTGGACATGGGAGGGCGAGCTGAAGCGCAACGACAAGGTGGAGGAACCTGATGCCTTTAAGTTTGAAGGCGTGGAGGAATGGGGACAGAAAGAGCTGCATCCCTTCAGTGCCAATGCTGACATCTTGCACACCTCGCTCCTTCGCACAGGCGGCAAGGACACAAAATGGCGCATACGCCGCGACGGACGCTACCGCCTAACCGTGAACATTCTGAAAGAAACGGTGAAGGCCGAATATCTCGGCGAGTAGAGATAAGCGGATGTGAACCAAGATTCGTGAATCAAGAATAGAGGTTTGTGAATAAAGAATAGAGGTTTGTAATAGAGAATCGAGATTTGAGATTTGTGAATCGAGAATAAGGAAAACTAAAAAATGATGGGCCAGCCTTTCTTAGGTTGGCCTATTTTTTTTATTTATTTCAACATAAAAACATGGCGAAAGACACGAAATTTTCTTACCTTTGCACATCTTTTAGTTAAAGCCTAGCGATTATGACCCACATAAAGACCATTTTTTCGATTTTCTTATTGCTCTGTATCGCCAAACCAGCAAACGCTGTGAGCGACGACCTAAAGCAATGGCTCAACAAGCTCGACGAAAGTTTGGAGAAGGCTCCGATGTATGAAGCGGAACACGAACAGCACATAAGCGCCATGAAAAAGCTTCTTACAAGACACGGAAGCCTCAACAAACGCTTCGAGACGTTACACAGCATCTACCTTGCATACCAGTCATACAAAGCCGACTCAGCCATAGTATACGCCTACAAGAGTTTGAACGTGGCCCAACAGATGAGGCGCAAGGACTATGAGATTGTGGCCAGGTGCAACATTGCCCATATATGCATAACCTCAGGCGACAACATACAGGCTTACAAGATAATGAAATCTATCGATGTCAGCGGAATGTCGGCATGGGTGAAGATTGAGTATTACAAAACCATGCACAAGCTATGGGCGGAACAAGGATGCTTTTTCGTTTCGAACAAGCCACAGCAAAACGAGTACAGCATATATGCGAACCAATGTACCGATTCGTTGTTGGCAATCGTCAAGCCACAGTCGAGCGACTGGTACCAGTTCAGCATGGCCAAGGCGGCATCGCAAGACGACAACGACCGAGTGATTTGCTTAGCAAACGAGGCTGTGAAGCGCGAGAAAGACAAGCACCGCATGGCGACCTACTACTTTGAGGAGGCTTGGGCATACCGCAGAAAGAGCAACGAGGAGATGGCAATAATAAGTTTCATAAAGTCTGCCATCTGCGACAACGAGTCGACCACAAGAGAGATAACATCGCTCTACCATGTGAGCAGCTCCATACAGCATTTTGACAATGCAAAGGCCAACCAATATGTAAGCAAGGCCCTTGAATTCATCAATTTTTACAACGCACCAATAAGACTCATCGAATTGAGCAACATCATGCCAGCCGTAGAGAAGACAAAACTCGACATGGTCAAGATGCAACGAAATATCTTCTTCGTGTTGTTTCTCTGTGTGATTGTTGTTGTTTGTGTCCTCGCAGGAGCTTATGTCTACCATCGTAGGCTCAATAGAAAACTTAAGCTGGCACAACAGCAGAACATACAGAACCTTGAAGCCCTCAACACCACCAACGAGCAGCTCATGGAGACCAACAAGCGACTCTTGGAGGCCGACAAGGTGAAAAACGAATATATAGGGCGCACGCTCTATGACGCATCCGAATATATAGAGTCGCTGGAGCACATATTCAACAAAGTGAACAAGTCGGTTATGACGCGACGATACAGCGACATCGGGAACGTGACAAGCCAAGAATATCTTAACAACGAGCGCAAGACCATATTCCGCAACTTTGACAAGACGTTCCTTGTTCTTTTTCCAAATTTTGTTGAACAATACAACACCCTCTTTAACGAAGGTGACCGTAAGTACCCGTCAGAAGAGAACACTCTGACAAGCGAGATGCGCATTTTTGCCCTCATACGAATGGGCATAAAGGAGAGCGACCGCATAGCACGCTATCTGGGCTACTCTGTCCACACCGTCAACACCTACAAGACACGAGCAAAGAACCGTTCATGCGTGAGCAATGACGAGTTTGAGAAACGCATAATGTCATTTTAAAAACGCATAAGGCCATTATAACAACTCATAAGGCCATTAAAACAAAAGGAAATGTGACGACGCACACACGATGGTGCAACGCCCATTTCCTTTTTTTATCTGCAAACGGCTCAAAAAAACCACATATTGGCAGAACGACACATGCTCAACATCCGGTTTTAGCCTTACACCATTAATACAAAATTTATATTATTAGAATATTACTTCCTTAATAATCAACATCTTATAAAATCAAAAAGCATACAAGCGATGATACAAACAAGATTTAATTAGCTTTTTTTATAACTTTGCAACGTTAATCTAAAAAACTTGTAAACAGCTATTGCTTAAGTAAACAAGCCCAATAAGCCAAGTTCAATTTATCAACATTTTGGAAACATTAATTGTAAGAAATATGCGAAAATTAAAAACCTCTATCTACCACAGGCAAAGAGTAAAGACCTACGGGGCCGCATTGTTGTGTGCCATGGCCATGACAGCCGCATACCCATTGCCGACGGTAGCAGCTAACGGCGTAGCCTCTACAACCGTAGAGCAGCAGAAGAAAGCAAAAATCACAGGCATCGTTACAGACAGCAACCGCGAACCTCTCATTGGTGTGAACATCACGGTTGTGGGTTCAAAGGGCACAATACGCGCCATCACCGATATAGACGGAATGTTCACCATCATGGTGCCTGAGGGTCGCCAACAGCTCGAGTTCACATATATAGGCTACAAGAACCAAACCATAGCCGTGAACGGATCGAAGATCCTGGATGTGCAGATGGAGGAGAACGCCAACGAGCTGACCGATGTGATAGTGACAGGCTACACCACACAGAAAAAGGCATCGATCGTTGGATCCATAGAAAACATCAAGCCCGATGAGCTACACTACGGCACAAGCCGCGACCTTTCAAACAACCTGGCAGGCAAGCTGTCGGGTGTGATAGGCATACAGCGCTCAGGCGAGCCAGGATATGACAGTTCGAGTTTCTGGATCCGAGGCATCAACACGTTCTCGGGCAGCAACAGACCGTTGGTGCTCGTCGACGGCGTGGAACGCGACCTCGACAACCTTGACACATCACAGATCGAGTCGTTCTCTGTGCTCAAAGACGCATCAGCATCGGCCATGTATGGTGTGAGAGGTGCCAACGGCGTGATTGTCATCACCACCAAGCACGGCAAGATAGGGCCTCCACAGATAAAATTCCACGTTGAGCACTCCATAAACCAGCCAACAATGCTTCCTGAGTTTCTCAACGCGCCCGACTACATGACCTTACTCAACAATCTTGCGCAACAGGACAATCAGGTACAACCCTTCACACAGACACAAATTGACCGCACACGCAGCGGCTACGACCCGGACCTCTACCCCGACGTAAACTGGGTGGACGCAATAACAAAAGACTATGCTTACACCACACGCGCCAACGTCGACGTGAGCGGCGGTTCCGATTTCTTGCGCTACTCTATCGTGGCCTCTTATTTCCGCGAGACAGGAATCTTGGAGCAAGACAAGAGTCTGCCAGTTGACAACTCAACCAACAACCAACAGTTCTATCTCCACTCCAACCTCGACATGGACGTGACAAAGACCACCACGTTACGCGTAAACATCGGCGGATACCTCAACCGCTTCCGCAAACAGCGTTGCGACACCGACGGAGCTTTCAGTAACGCCTTCGCCACGCTGCCGTTCGTCTATCCCACACGCTACAGTGACGGAAGCATACCTGTCATATCTAACCGCTCCAACCCATGGGCCGAAGTGACACAGGGAGGATATGAGCTAAAGACGGCATCAAAAATTGAGACGCTGTTTGCCGTAGAGCAGAAACTCGACTTTATAACAAAGGGTCTGAAGGCCAAGGGTGTGTTCAGTTTTGACCGTTGGAACAAAAGCGGACGCGGACGATCGCTCAACACGGCACGCGTCTATCCAGCCACAGGGCGCGATGCTGAGGGTAACCTCGTGTATGACGTGCTCTCTACCGGCGACGAGTCGATGGGTAGCTTCACGAACACCGAATATGGAAATAGCCGCATATACATCGAAGCCGACCTTATGTACAACCGCACATTTGGCAAGCACGACGTGAGCGCCTTGTTCCTATACAACCAACAGTCGTATGACAATGGCGACATTCAAGACTACCGCAAGCAAGGCATTGCCGGACGCCTGTCCTACACCTTCGACAACCGCTATGTGGGCGAGTTCAACTTCGGCTACAACGGCTCTGAGAACTTTGCCAAGGGCCAGCGCTTCGGCTTCTTCCCCTCTGCCGCCATAGGATGGATCATGAGCGAGGAGCCATGGATGGAGAACATGCGAAAGGTGTTTAACAACATCAAGTTCCGTGCCAGCATCGGACAAGCGGGCGACGACAACCTGCCGGGACGCCGCTTTGCCTACCTCACCACGCTCAACACGGGTGCCAACGGTTTCAAGTGGGGAACAAAGGGACAGAAAAACTACGGCGGCATCACTGAGGGACAGATCGGTGTGACCAACCTCACATGGGAGACGGTAACGAAATATAACCTCGGCATTGAGTTGGGACTGTTCAATATGCTCAGCTTCAACATTGACTTCTTCCGCGAGAAGCGCAAGAACATCTTCATGCAACGCCGACTGGTGCCCACACAGACAGGCTTTCAGAACTCGCCATGGGCCAACTTCGGCAAGGTGTCTAACGGCGGTGTCGACATGAGCCTCAACTTCAATAAACAGTGGACAAAAGACCTCTACACCTCGTTCTATTCCAACTTCACCTACGCCAAGAACCGTGTGGACGAGTATGACGAAGCCGAGAAGCGCAAAGGAACATACCGTGCACAGACAGGCCGGTCACTCAACGAGCTGTGGGGCCTGACAGCAGAGCGACTGTTCATGCCTGAAGATTTCAACGAGGACGGCTCGCTCAAATTCGGCATCCCTTCACAAGAGAGCATCGGTGGCATAAAGCTCAAGCCCGGCGACATCAAATATGTCGACATGAACGGCGACGGCGTAATAAGCGAGGAGGATGAAGGCTACATCGGCGGAACCAATGACCCGCGTATCGTTTACGGCTTCGGAGGACAGGTAGCCTACAAGGGCTTTGACGTCAACTTCTTCTTCCAGGGCACTGCCGACACCTACCGCATCATTGGCGGATCGTCCTATTTTATACCGGGCAGCGGCACCACCGTGCAAGGCAACGCCTACTCGCAAAACCTGTCCGACCGATGGACAGAGCAAAATCAGGACCCATATGCGTTCTGGCCACGCCTGCGCTACAGTCCCTACCAGAACAACTACCGTTCATCTACATGGTGGAAGAAGGACATGAGTTTCCTGCGCTGCAAGACAATCGAGGTGGGCTACACCTTCAAGAAAGAGTGGCTACACGCCGTCAGAGCCAAGTCGCTACGAATATACGTCAGCGGCAACAACCTGTTCTGCTTCTCGCCGTTCAAGCTGTGGGACCCGGAGCTTGGCACAAGCGACGGTTTGAAATATCCGATGAACAAATCGGTGCAATTTGGTCTTGACCTGACTTTCTAAGCCTTGGTCTGACAAAAAAATTTTTGATTAACGCATAACAAAAAAGCGAAAACAAATGAAAAAATTTAAGATAGCATCATATATTGCAGCCGCCATGCTGACGCTCACAGGCACCACGGCATGTTCCGACTACCTTGACAAGGAGCCCGACACAGAGCTTGACTTGTCGATGGTGTTCACCAACCGCGACAAGGTGTACTCCATGCTGGCTTACGTCTATAACGTTATTCACAATCCTGACAAATATGCGCTTACAAGCGACGGTTACGAGGTATTTGCCGATGACATCACCCCCTCGGCGCGTTGGCGACAGTGGGACTGGAGCACAGTGATACCCAAAATTTTCGGAGAGTGGACCATCAACTCTAGCTGGAACGGTGACCTCTGGGCAGGCATGCCAAAGTACATCCGTCAGGGATACATACTCGCTGAGAACATCAAGGCTCTGCCAGAACAAGATCTGCCAGCATCGGAGGTGGCGAACATTAAGAGCGAGATCAAGTTTCTAACCGCTTACGCATGGTGGCTCATGGCCGAGAATTACGGTGCCATACCGTTCCGTCCCGACTATATCGCGCCCACCGATTTTGATGTCAACGACCTGATGATTGGACAGTCGAAATTTGACGATGTGGTCGACTACTGCGACAAGCAGATGCTGGAGGCTGCCGATGCCCTGCCTTCTGTTTACACAGATCCCTCAAAATATGGACGAATAACGAAGGTCATGGCACTGACGGTGCGCGCACGAATGTTGCTCTTCGCAGCAAGTCCTCTGGTCAACGGTAACCCGTGGTATGCCAACTATCGTAACCACGACGGTGAACTGGTGTTCAGTTCCACCTATGACCCCAACAAGTGGGCAAAGGCTGCCGAGGCCTGCAAGCTATGCATTGACGAAGCCGAAAAGGCTGGTTACAAGCTCTACAAGGAGCTTAACGACGACGGCACCATAGACCCGTTTATGTCGACCTACAACGTACACATCCTGAACTGGGAAGAAGGCAATAAAGAGATCACCTTCCCCTACACAAAAGACTGCAGTTATGATTTCTACCTCAGCAAAACATCGGTGCGCGAGGTAGGTGGAGGCAACGGCTTAGGTGTGTATCAAGGTTTAGTTGACGCGTTCTTCACCAAGAACGGACTGCCTATCACCGACCCCGAGTCTAACTACCATGAAGAGGGATTCTCTACAGGCATAGACAAGCGCAACACCAACTGGGAACATGGCACAGGCGTAGCAGGAGAGGTTACCGACAAGGGCACATACAACATGTACTGCAACCGAGAACCGCGTTTCTACAACGCCGTGACCTTCAACGGCGCTTGGCTCACCTACCTAAACCGCAAGGCCGATTTCTTCTACAACCACTCAGACAACATACGCTCAAGCTCACCGCACGATGCGCCACAGAACGGATACCTCGCACGCAAGGGTCTGCGCATGACCGACAACATCAAGGTGCAGTGGACCGGCCGTCAGGCGTTCATCTACCGTCTGGCCTTCACTTACCTCGACTATGCTGAGGCAGAAAACGAAGCCCACGACACCAAAGAGGCACGCTTGCAAGCCATCAAGTATGTCAACATGATTCGTGAACGTGCAGGCATACGCCAATACACCTTCGACGATGTAGATAAATTTGACGAAGACTACATTCACCTTGACAACACACAAGAGGCCGTGCGCAAGGCTGTGCACATGGAGCGCCGCGTAGAGCTGTGCTGCGAAAACAACCGTTGGTACGACATACGCCGTTGGAAGGAAGCAGAGAACCTGCCTGAAATGACGGGCGACGACTACGGCATGAATGCTGCAAGCGGCACCAACGCCGAGACGTTCTATAAGCGCACCGTCTACCAAACTCGCGTGTGGAACCGTAAGTTCTATTGGATGCCTGTTTACATCGACGAGTATGACAAGAACCCGAATCTCGTGCAGCCGCCGTTCTGGACAAACTGACGAGAAAGTGTTAAAGCATCTTTTCTTAAAATAAAAAAGACACAAAGCAATGAAATATAAGACATTATCCGCAGTGCTCATCGCACTGATTGTGGCCTTGACGGGGTGCAATGAAGACCCCACCTATTATAAGCTTGATGACCAGCCCGACCACATGCACTTGAAGGTGTCGGAAGCAGACATCACATTAAGCAAGGCTCTTGAGAATGACGTTGCCGTGACCTTCACATGGGAGGCAGCACAGTCGCCCATCGCCAGTTACGACTCTATAACCTACGCCTTCCGCCTGTACAACACAGAGGACAAGAACGGCAGTTCAACCGAGTTTATGGAGATAGGACGCGAGACAACAAAATCGTTCACCACAGACGAGCTTAACTCCATTATCGGCAAATGGGTAACCCCTGGCGAGAAGATAAACATCACGGCTGAGGTGGTGGGAACGGTAAACAACGAAAAGACATACATCAAGCCAGAGATGTCGACCATTACGTTCGACGTGACGGGGTATGAGAAATATCCAACCAACCTTTACCTCCATCTCGACGCCGACGACGGATCTATCATTACGGCACGTCTGTCACAGCGCACCATTGGAACAGGCATCTACGAGGGCACCGTTGACATGAAACCCGGCGCGTTCTTCTTCACCACCACCGCTGGCGCCGACTATCCAGCATACGGCAAGGCACAAGACAACACGCTGTCATATGTGTCGGAGGGCGAGGTTAGCAAGTTCGACAACACAGCAAGCGGTAAGCGCACCATCGTTGTCGACACCAACAGCGACTACTTCGACTGCAATGTCTACAATGTTATCGTTCCACCAAACGGTTTCCTCCACATCGTTGGAAACGGTTGTTCTGTGGGATGGGACCTCAGTAGCAGCGAGGCCGACTTCGTGCAGACTGATGCGCGCCATCCATACCTTTGGTCATGGACAGGCCAGTTCAACGCTAGCGGCGAAATAAAAATCGCGTTAGGCAGCGGATGGGGCGACCAGTTCTTCTTCGCTCCCGAGAACAACGCCGACCCTATGACCAACCATGAGCTTCTGCCATACCGTTATCAAGACAACGGCGGCGATGTGAAGTGGGTGCCCTCGGTGTCAGGCAAGTACAAGTTCACTCTCTGCCTGCTTTCCGATGACATGTGGACCTCGTTCGAGGCTGTAAAATAACGGGGCTAAAGGAACGAAAGAGCCCAACAGTAACAACAAAAGGCGGGGACTGAAATAGAAGGTTCTATTTAAGAACCCGCCTCAAAAAACATACAAGTTTTTTATATCCTGCAACAAATATGAAAAAAACAATTATTGCCATCATCGGCTTCGTTTGCGCCATCGCCATCATGTCATGTGTCGACGAAACGGGAGCTGGAACGCCATCGCTCAAGCAAATGATGTTAGAGAGTTCAGAATATGAGGTAAATTTTTCAACCGACTCGGTAGATGTGCTCGACCTGCGTTGGATTGACGTGGAAAACGCCAAGTATGAAATGTTCATCACAAACAGCTACACCAACGACACCACGTTCATCGATGCCTCTACAGCAGAAAAAGCCGAGCTGAGCACCATGTACATGGCTCTCCCTTACGCCACACTAAGTAGCTACATAGAGACCCAGGGACTATTTAGCGATCCGACAGCTACATCAACAAGTCTCATCATCGGAATAACAGGCAAACCTGCCGACGCCAATAAGCCCTCTGCGCTCAGCCCTGAAGGAACAACCGTCAGTGCGGTCATTACCTGCTATAAATAAAACTAAAGAGAAGATTGAAAAAAGTAAAATATAAGAAAGATTGAAAAGACAAGAAAGATTGAAAAGACAAGAAAGATCAATAAGATAAGAAAGATTGAAAAGGAAGAATTGTAAAGATGAAAAAAAGGCTGACATCATCATGTCGGCATAGCAAAAAGAGCAATAAAAGAAGAAGGCTTGCACCACGCGTTTTAAACGCAACGGTGCAAGCCTTTTATCTTAAACCCAAATCGGTCGTTACGCCGTTTTGGGTTAATCATCATTTCATCATCCACAATCCACCCACATACACCATCGGCACGACAATCTCTTCCTTGGTGCTGTCCTTGAAGCACAACATGAGGAAGGCGTTGCCTTCATGACGGGCGGTGTCGGCGGTGGCACGCACAATGCGCACCTCCTGTATGCCATGATGCTCATCGTTCTGCTGACCGACATACATGCGCATGTTGTCGATGAGCTGGCTACGGTAGCTGGCGGGAATGGAGTCGGGACGGAAATGTCCATCCACAAACTCTTCGTAGTGGCCGTGAAGCAGGTTGTCATAGTAGAGTTTTGCCGTGCGGCCCACCATCTCCGAGGGGTCCTTGTCGGTCTTGCCGCCACAGGCGAAGAGCAACAGGGCAGCAACGACAAGCAACAATACAGAATGTCTGTGTTTCATAATTCAGAAAAATCTTTTGTCAAAAATGTCCCGTGCCACACACCTCTCCCCAGCGGTGGAGCTGGAGGGGACAGGGGAGCTGAAGGGGCTACTTCTGCCTTATAAACACGTTGATGGGGCAACCATGCATGGGCCAGTTGTCACGAATCTTGTTCTCAAGGAAGCGACGGTATGGCTCCTTGATATACTGCGGCAGGTTGGCATAGAACACAAACGAGGGGATCTGTGTGTTCGGAATCTGCGTGCAATACTTGATCTTGATATACTTGCCCTTGGTCGATGGTGGCGGATAAGCCTCGATGAGAGGCAACATCACCTCGTTGAGCTTGGCTGTGCCCACCTTTGATGTGCGGTTCTTGTACACCTCCTTAGCAAGCTCGAGCACCTTGAAGATGCGCTGCTTGGTGAGGGCAGAGGCAAAGACTATGGGGAAATCGACGAACGGCGCCATGCGCTGACGTATGGCGTTCTCGAAGGTCTTGATGACCGCCTGGTCCTTGTTCTCTACAAGGTCCCACTTGTTGACAACCACCACCAGCGACTTGTTGTTGCGCTGTATGAGCTGGAAGATGTTCATGTCCTGTGCCTCGATGCCTCGTGTGGCATCGATCATCAGTATGCACACGTCTGAGTTTTCGATGGCACGGATGGAACGCATCACCGAGTAGAACTCAAGGTCTTCCGACACCTTGTTCTTACGACGTATGCCGGCGGTGTCGACGAGGTAGAAGTCGAAACCAAACTTGTCGAAGCGTGTGTAGATGCTGTCGCGTGTGGTGCCCGCAATCTCGGTCACGATGTTGCGGTCCTCGCCGATGAAGGCGTTGATGATGCTGCTCTTGCCTGCGTTCGGTCTGCCCACCACGGCAAAACGTGGGATGCCGTCTTCTGTCTCGTCGGCGGTGGTCACGGGGAGCTTCTCAAGCACGAGGTCGAGCAGGTCGCCTGTGCCGCTGCCTGTAGCCGAACTGATGCACTGGGGGTCACCCAGTCCGAGGGCATAAAACTCGGCGGCATCGTAGATCTGGTCGTTGTTGTCGGTCTTGTTGGCCACCAGGATAACGGGGAGCTTTGAGCGGCGAAGAATGGTTGCCACGTCCTGATCCCAGTCGGTCAGGCCTGTCTGCACGTCCACGAGGAAGAGCACAAGGTCAGCCTCCTCTGTGGCAACGAGCACCTGTCGACGGATAGCATCCTCAAAGATGTCTTCTGAGTTGACAACCCATCCACCGGTGTCAACGACAGAAAACTCTCGTCCGTTCCACTCACACTTGCCATACTGTCTGTCGCGTGTGGTGCCTGCGGTGTCGCTAACGATCGCGCGGCGCGATTTTGTCAATCGGTTGAAGAGTGTTGACTTGCCCACGTTCGGACGGCCAACAATAGCTACTAAATTTGCCATTTCTGTTTTTTCAGTCTGTTGTTTTCCCTCCACACCTTATATTATAATAAAGGAGAGGGCCGGATGTGGTCTCTGCATCCAAGTTAATAATTTGCCGGAGCCGACCATGCTCTGGCCCTCGTCATCCGACGAGAGTGTGCCCTCTTTTCCATTCAGGGCGATCTTTTTTGAATTTTGAGTTTTGAGTTTTGAATTTTGAATTGTTGCGCCATGGCGCAATTTTGAATTATCGAATTATGAATTAAGATTTATGATTTGTCAATTCAAAATTCATCAATTCAAAATCGGCAAAGCCGATAATTCAAAATTCAAAATTCAAAACTCAAAATTCTATTCCGGGTTATACCCAAAATTATCGAGTTCTCGTTTCGAGCTACGCCAGTCCTTATCCACCTTAACATACGTCTCGAGGTAGATATGCTTGCCGAAGAATTTCTCCAGCGTCTTGCGTGCCTCTGTCGACATCTTCTTCAGCGCCACGCCACGGTGGCCGATGATGATGCCCTTCTGCGAGTCGCGCTCCACATAAATCACGGCGTGAATGTTGATCTTGTCCTTCTCCTCCTTGAACATGTCAACGCGCACCTCCACCGAGTAAGGAATCTCCTTGTCATAGTAGAGCAGAATCTTCTCGCGTATAATCTCCGACACGAAGAAGCGAGCTGGCTTGTCGGTGAGCTGATCCTTGTCAAAGTAAGGGGGCGACGGTGGCAGCAGCTCCTGAATGCGCTTCATCAGGATGTCGGTGCCAAACTTGTTCTGTGCCGATATGGGCAGAATCTCGGCGTTGGGAAGCAGCGCGTGCCATTTCTCCACGATGTCGCCGAGCTGCTTCTGCTCGCTCATGTCGATCTTGTTGATGAGCAGCAGCACGGGGATGGTCATCTTCTTCACCTTGTCGAGGAAGTCCATGTTCTTCTCGGGGTTCTCCACCACGTCGGTGACGTAGAGCAGCACGTCGGCATCTTGCAGCGCCGACTCAGAGAAGGCGAGCATCGACTCCTGAAGCTTATAGTTGGGCTTAAGCACGCCCGGGGTGTCAGAAAAAACAATCTGCGCATCGTCGGTGTTGACGATGCCCATGATGCGGTGGCGCGTGGTCTGCGCCTTGAATGTGGCGATGCTTATACGCTCGCCTATGAGCTGGTTCATCAGCGTAGACTTTCCCACGTTGGGGTTGCCCACAATGTTTACAAATCCTGCCTTATGCATTTAAAGAATTTTTCTTTTATTTATCGTTATAATGTCCTTCCACCTCAACAACAGAAACCAGTATTTCATCATCAAAAATGTCATATATTATTCTGTCATGAGCTGTAATATGTCGCGAATAAGTAATGTTTTCTCCTCCTTTCATAGGTTCAGGATGACCTTTACCTGTTCTTGGATTCGAAGCTAATTCTGGAATTAATTCCTTTAATTTCTTAAACGCTATAGGATTAGATTTTTTCCATTTACCTATGGTTTTCTGAGCATTCTTAGAAAATTCTATTGAATATGTCATAAGGAATCCATCCACTTAACGGCGTCATCAGCATTTTGAAAAATCAGGGTTTCTCCATTCTGATGTTCATGACGTGCCTTTTCAATTTTTTTTTGCAATTCGGGCGTAATAATCAGTTCATTTTCCTTGTCTAAAACGCCCAATATATCCATAAGCAGGCATTCTACATAATTGTTAAGGCTTCGGTTGCTGGCCTTTGCCTTTGCCTTCAACTCATCAAGCAAAGAAGCCTGGAATCGGAAGGATGCCGGAACTCGTAAAGTTGATGATTTCATATTATTTTGTATTTGATTGTATTTATTTCAAATGCAAAGTTACTGAAAATCCTGCACATAAAAGAAAAGCTTGCTTTGTTTTTTTGTCATGATGCATCGTAACTTATTAAAAGTTACTGAAAATCCTGCACATAAAAGAAATTTGGGTATATAAAATAAAGAAGGTGGATGAAAAAACGCGAATAGCGTCTTTTCACCCACCTTTCTTAATTATAGAGTTAGCACATGAAGGTGGTGTTCACGTCACCTGCTCAGGTCTTCACGTCACCTGCTTATGTCTTCACGTCACCACCTTCAGCGCAGGTTTCTACTTATACAGCACCTTGTCGCCCTTGTTCGTGATGTAAACCTGTCCGCGGACGGGCTTGTCGATCTTCTTGCCGTCAACAGTGAAATACTGAATGTCGGCATCGCCGTCGAGCACGACATAACCGATGCCCGTAGGCTCAACCACGTCAATCGTGACATTAGCAACAAGCCCGGTGCCATCGTTGGTTTTTGCCACGATGGAAGCCTTACCCTGAGAGATGCCCTTAACAACACCAGAAGCATCTACCGTTGCCACCTGTTCGTTAAGCGATGTCCACTTAACATCCTTCATGCTCACGTTACGGGGCATGATTATAGCCTCAAGCTGAATGCTCTCGCCCACCTTAACAGTCGACTTAGGCTTGAAGATGCCTATCGACTTGGCAAGCACGCTATAGTCGCATGAGACAGTTATCTCTGCGCTCAGGTTAGAGCCATCGAGCGTGGTGGCACGCACCACAACATCGCCCTTACCACCCGTGGCTGTGAGCAGACCGTTTGAAGCCACCGAGGCATAGTCGCCACCGCTGACAATGGTCCAGCCCACCTTGTTATAGGTGGCGTAGACGGGAAGGATGACAGCAGAGAGGTGAAGCTCCGACTGTGAGTTGTTGAGCACAGCGTTCTTCTCTGCGGCAATAATGGTTATGTCGTTGGCGGCGATTGTAGGCATGGCCTCAACCGATGAGATGACGTTCGACTGCACCTTGTCGTCGAGCTGCTGCACACACATCACGCCGCGTGCCAGAGCACGCACCTCGTTGAAGCGCACAGCATAATAGCACACGCCCTCGGGAGCATCGGCATCGGTGTAGCTGAGCTGCGATGCGGGCACGGTGGCTATGGTCTGCAACTTGTTGGCTGAGGTGCCACGCATGATGACGTAGCTCTCCACGTCAAGACCCTCATAGGTGTTCCACATGAGGTTGATGCTGCGACCGTCGGCCGTCTGGTTGATGTCAACATGCAACGGGTTGTGAGCCTCTGACCAGCCACTTGTCTGCACGCCGTTGTTGGCAAGCAGACGTATGCGGTAACGCTGCGGCTGAATGCGGTTGTCGCTGTTGAGGTCGCACCATGTGGCATTTGCCACAGGCACCACATCAAGCACCTCAAACTGTCCGAGGCGGTTGGTCTCACGGGCAATCTCCACCTTGTCCACCATGTCGGGCACGTTTGTGCTCCAGTTCACGCGATAGTAGCGGCCATCGCCCTCCACGCTCACGATCTTTGCCTCAGGCATGACCTGATCGACGACCGTTGCCGATGAGGTGTCCCACAAGGTTCCCGCTTCTGGCACCTTCACGCTGGTGTTTACACGCACCTGTCCTGCTTCGGTGAACACGAACGTTGCCGTGCTGTCGCCAGGCGTGTATGTCACGCTGAAGTTGTCGCCGCGGTCGCCGTTGGCTGTAGAGAACCTACCGTTCTCAAAACCTTTGCTCACAAATGCCTCAGGCACCTTAACCGTAACCTCACTGTTGAGCATCACCTTTTCGGGGAAGAACACATGCAACGACGGCATCTTTGCCACATTGAAGTCGGCCTTCACGGTGTTGCCGTCAACGTTCATGGTGACGGTCTTCATGCCCGGTGTCATCCATCTCACGTCAAACGTACCCTTGTCGGCATCTTCGTTCACCACGGTGCCGTCCTCGCCAGGATCGCATGTTATCTTCTGCTTGTGCTGTCCAGAGTAAGACAGCGTTGCCACAACGCCGCTATAAAGGTTCGTCATGTTGGCGGAAATGAAGCCCTCCTTGCGGAACACAATCTCCACGGGCGCACTCATGGCAGAGTGCTCACCCATAAGGTCGATGGCCTGCACCTGCACCTCATAGGTTGTGCCCTCGGTCAGGGCGCTGGCAGGCACGGTGAGCTGTGTTGCCTTGCGATAGTAGACACCCGACAAGATGGCGGCCTCATCGCTCAGACCGTTCATCGGCGAGAGAACGAAAGCGCCAGCACCCGTCTTGCCCTTCACCTTAAGGCTCACGTTGTAACGCATCTGCGCCCATGGCGTGCGGTCGTCGGTGGCATCGTCCCACTTCAGAAGCAGACCGTTGGCTGTGTTCTGTGCCGACACGTTGGCAGGCACCGACGGAGCCTCGTTGGCAATGCTCGACGCAAGACCGTTAGGATAAGCGCCTGGGGTGAGGGGCTGCCAATGGAACTCGTCGTAATAATCTGAGCCGAGGTCATGTCCGTCTTTATCCAAGCCAAAAGGCGACTGCATCTTGGTGTACTTGAAATCCTTGTCCATGAGCCACACATTGCCGGTGGAGAGGATGTCCAGATATCCGTTATTGTCGACATCGAGCAACATTAAACTGTAACCAGGGCCAACAGGTATGGCCACCGTCTCTGTACATGGCCACTCAGACATTGGCTTACCCTTCACAATGACCATATAACCGTTATCGAAGAAATAGCCGTCGGCATTGCCGTCGTTGTTGAAATCGGCGAAGCCACGCATCGAATACTCATGACTGTTCTGATAATAAAGTTTTCCATCGGTGTCGAAATCCATGTTGCCGCCAGGAACCTTGAGGCGCACTTTGGTCTGATCATTAAGTGCCGCATAGTCGCGTTCATTATACCAGACATCCATGTTGCCATCTCGGTTGAAATCATAGAACTTACCTAACTCTTCGGCACTCATGTAGCTGTCAGAACTCCTCAGTATAGAATAGTTAAAATCACCTTTCTGGTCCACATAGAACAAATTTCGATTTTCAGACCCTAAGGCAAATTTTCCATCGTTGTTCCAATCCATCATGTATGACGCACGTCCGCCAAACCCATTGATCGTGACCTCTTCGCCATCAAACGACTTGTCTCCCTCACCACTGTTGTAAAGTACCTTTCCAGACGTCAAGATGTCGGGATAACCATCGTTGTTAAAGTCGGCAAACATACGGATATCTCTCAAATCGGTGTTCCATGTCTTGCGAATAGCTGCATAAGAGCCGTCCGATTTGCGCTCATAGAACGTTGAGGAATATACTATCTCGGCATTGCCGTCTTGGTTAATGTCAATAAGATTTTTTCCGATAAGCGTTTGGTTGTCAGCAGCAACAATGGTAGCGACCCTTGACGGAATCACTTCTATCTTCTCTTCATCCGACTTCACGGTCTTGCCACCAAGCATCATGCTGACGCTGAGTTTGCGTGTGCCTGCTTCTCTGAATCTTACCTTCACCATGCTGGCGTTGTCGTTCTGACCGATGATGTCGCCGTTGTCGACAGTCCACTCATAAGCGGCAGCAGCCACGGGGTTCTGCACGGATAGCGTCACAGTGTCGGCTGTGCAATAAGCGCCCGATGTCAACGTAGAGATGACAGGAGCCGAGAGCTTATGGTCATAAACCAGCTCGTCGCTCCACTCACCACCTAAGCCGCTGGCGTCAACAGCCTGTATAGCGATGTAATATTTTCCTTCCACGAGATTGCTCGTGTCATACATGTAGCTGAGAGCACATCCCATGTTGCCGTCAGACAGCACACGGCGTGTGCCGTCAGCGTTGGCGTTGCCATGATAGATGTCGCCCTTGCCGCTCGCTGTGCCTATGCGTAGCTCGTAGGTGAGGTCACACGAAGAGGTTTCCTTGTCCTTGCCGCGTGCCCACGACAGCTTCAGCTTGTAAGCATCGGCAAAAGCCACAGCCGAAGGTTTCGACATCTTTTCGGGACGCGTATTCTTTACGGCTCCAGAAATCTTGTCTATCAAGGTGTAGTTGCCTGCGGAGGTACTACCCCACTGGTCTTTAACTACATTATAGGAGAGCATGTCCATAAAGCCATCATTGTCGAGATCGCCAGCCATAACAAAGTAATTTGGCAGGTCAACCTTGCTCACGCCCCACTTGCTGCTTATCTTGAACAAACAGTAGTTGTAGTCATATGTCTCCTGATTCGTCTCTTCGCTACGCGCAAGAACCTCATACAGACCGTCGCCATCGTAGTCGTTGCATGCAATGGCGATATACAGTCCGTCCACGTTGTCGTCCTTGGCGCGGAACACGCCGTTGCCATCGTTGCGGTAGAACTGGAACAGAGTGTAGTCGGAACCTTTGATGAAGAAGAGAATGTCTACGTCGCCGTCATGGTCGAAGTCGCCAAAGAACACGTTCTTCACCGCTTGGTTCTTGAGCAGCGTCTTAGGCTCGCCCATGCTACCGTCGGGCTTGGTGATGTAAAGGTCTGTCTGCTTGTCGGTAAAGTCGATATGGTCGAGCAGACCGTTGCCCGTCAGATCTGTGGAAAAAACTGTTCCCTTATGAGGGCTACGGAAGAAGCGGTTGCCGCCAAGGTTGTAATATATGTTTTTGCCGTCGTTAAGGTCTATCAGTCCGTCACCGTTATAGTCGGATGCAGAGAGTTCGCCTGTTGGCAGCGACATAACCTTAAGTTGGTTGCCCTCCTTCACGAAGCGCTTGCGCGGCTCCGAGTTGGCATTATCGCTATTGTCATCGGTCGTGTCGTCAAAAAACAGATTCTCCTTCGACTTCACGAACATGCCATCTCCAAGACTACGAACGCCACCTGTGCGCTTAGTTATCACTCCCGAATTGGGTGTATAATCGTCAATAGAGCCAAGGACGGTGGTATCGGAGGTCACATAAATCTTGTCATTTACAAATGTGCCATCGGCAAGCATGCGCGTAATGTTGTAAGCACCGTCACCATCATTCAAGGTTGGCAAAATCTCCTTGCATCCGTCGCCATTGATGTCGGCAGTGGCAGCAAAGCCATTTCCTTTCATGTAGTTGTCAAGCACCAGATTACCCGACATGTCATACACAAGACCCGAAAAGTCAACCCAATAAGGTTTGCCATCGCGTGACAGTTGGGCAAAATGTCCAAAAAGATGATAAGGAGCATTAGCTATGGTATTGGTATTAGAGAACAACTCTTCGCCATCCAACGACACGGCTTTTGTCTTACCAAGAATCACGGTTCTATCGTCTATCCACCATTGCTGAAAACGGGCACTGAAAAGGTCGAGCTTTCTGTTGCCGTCGACATCATAGAACATGGTCGGGGTTACCTCAGACGAAGGCGTGTATTTGAAAATAGAGCTATTCAACGCCTTGCGACTGTCGGCACGCACACACTTCACCCCCAAAGCGAGGGCAGCATCAAACTGAGCGTCAGCCACATGCACCGTAACGTTCTCGCCACTAAAGCTTGTAGGCAACAGACTGCCGAAATAAATGTCTTTTACGTTGTTGCCACACGAATTGAACGACAGAGCATTGATGGCGACATCTTGGCCTGCATAATGCATCTTCTCAGGCACTCTCACCTCCTCGGTGTCAGGTATCTTTGTCAGCTCTACCGAGCGAGTGCCGTCCTGGAAGGTTATCTTATATTCAAACCCTGCATCATCGGTGTAGGTCTTTACTATATTTTCGTTGGAATGTAGGCCATCGGTCACAGTAAATCTCTGGCCATACTTCGCCACAGCAGCATCATATAAGCTGGTGGGCACATTCACTATCAGTTGTTTAACGGCGTATTTATGATATTTTGTATTTATGTCTATGAGCTTCTGCAGATACAAATTAACTTTTTTGCCTGAATAAGAATTAATTGCGAAATTAATAGACATACTTGTCACAGGCAAATCTATGTTTCCATCATTCACAGTCAAAGGCACAGTAATCTCTGGCTGATACTTGTCAACAGTGTAAACAGCGCTGAAATTTTGGTCAGCAGGATAATTCAACTCATAAATTGCATCGCCTTGCTTCATTTTCAACGGGAAGTAGGTGCCCTCATCCGAGTCTGTAAAATCTATACAGTTAGAGTACCATCTCTTTCCGTCGGTCACGCGACAAAACAAATCGTCCCTTTTAATAAGCTCATCCATCATGCTCTCTGACACATGAACCACAGTTTGTGGAGTCACACGCCCCTCAACAGTGGGTGGGTAAGTGTAGTTCAGGACACCAAGATACCCGGGAAAGAAGCGAGTGAAATAGATGTCTTTCACAACATCCTCGTAGATATCCGCGCTACTCCCGTAAGCAGCGTCATCCAAAATTTTTGTTCCATCGTAAAAGCCCACGACAGGATAGGTTATGCCGTCGGCGGTTACATCCGACAGTATCTTTATCGTCGCTTGCTTAGGCAGCATATAAGCTTGATAGGTGCCGTAATTTTCATACTTAATATCGGTTGGTTCAACTCCCACAAGAGCAATGTTCTTGCCATATTTGTCGGCATAATGGTCAGACACGCCATAATAATAGGTCACGCCATCCCTCACCATCTTCTTGAAGCTGTCGGCAGCCCACCCGACATGCCACAACGACATCATGACAACGAGCAGAAGCACACGTCGGAGAGACCCGGCTTTAAAAGTAAAATTCGTTTTCATTGTAGGTTTACAAAAATAAAAAAGGCGTGCAACCGTTCGTGGCTTGTCTACATCAAGGTTACCGCCAAGTGACCTATATAAACAACAAGCACAGAACGGCTCACGCCATAGAGCGTGAGCCTTCCATCTGCTTGTTCTCGTTTATATTTGAATATTGGCGGTATTCTGATGTAGGAGAACAAGAGCTAAAAGCTCAATATCTTAAAAAATTCAATAAAAACGAACGACTGACGCTTGGTTTTTAACTCATTAATGTGGTTTAGCCACAGGCGCACTGTAAGTCACCTCATGGCACAGCCGCCGCAAAGGCCTTGCCTCGTCATGCAGCAAAAGCGTCTTGTCTTGATTTGTTTCTGTCTTTTCTTGTTCAAATGGTTTTAGTTAACACTCGATGGCACAATGTTTTCCACATGCCACCATTATCATTGGCAAAGATAGCGCAAACCGAATTGCAGAACGTCAAGCTTGCTTGAACGTTTTGCTGAGGTGCAGCCTATCTTATGCAAAGATAGCGCAAACGAGCGCAATGAAAGTTTACTTTCTAATTGCCGAGTGCAGCCTATCTTCTGCAAAGATAGCAAAATAAAGAACTCAATGCAACAATCTTGAGAAAAAAGTGCATAAAAATTTTTCTTCAACATTTTTACACAAGCGAACATAATCCGCGATAAATCAAAGGAATGTCGCTACAAGTCAGAGAGCACCGCTACAAGTCAGGGAGCACCTCGTCTGGGTCTCGTTCCAAGAGTGGGTTTTTCTTTTCATGAATCCTCACTGCCTCTAACATGGTGTGCCACGAAATGTCGAAACTGTAACGTTGCAGACGGGTGCTTGTCATATCGCCGTTGTTCTCGCGCAGCAATGCGGTGTGCGGATGCTCAAAATCGTAGAAGTCGGCAAAGAAAGTATAGTAGCGCACGGGCAACGAGTGGTCGGCGCTGTAGGTGATGAGAGAATAGACGCTGAAGATGTCCTCCCTATCACGATAGTCTATGACCAACGCCTTTCTGTTGCCCACTCTGGTGCGATAAAAGCGCATACGTTTCCAGTTCACGTCATCTCTGTCAGCGTCGTAATCGTTATACACATTATAAGAATAGTACAAGCTGTCAACCGTAAGATCGTCAAGCGTTGTTGCCTCTCTCGTCATGACCAGAGCAGGAAGAAAAATAGAAACAAATCGATTATCCATGTTTTTTATTCGTTATCAGTTGAACAGATAGGGTTATGAAACTCTCACAAGCATGTAATCTCACAAGCATGTAATCTCACAAGCATGTAATCTCACAAGCATGTAATCTCACAAGCATGAGGCATCAGCTACAGAAAGGTAAAGCCTCATAAGGTTTCTGCAAATATAATGATTTATTGCAATAATCAAGCAATAATTTGGAAAATAATCTCTCAATGGGTTCGCCAGAGACACAAAAAGCGCGTTCTCCCGTATTTCCGACGAGAAGAACGCGCTTGATATTTAAGAAGATATAAAATGCTAATTATGCGCTTGCGCCTTATTTCACCTCCTTGGCGGCAGCCTCTGCACCGTCGTATGCCCACTTGTAGAAAGAGGCACCGTGCACGAAGCCCGCTCCGAAAGCGGTGAACACGATGTTGTCGCCCTTCTTCAGCTCCTTCTCATAGTCCCAGAGGGCGAGAGGAATTGTGGCGGCACTTGTGTTGCCGTAGCGTTGTATGTTAACCATCACCTTCTCCATAGGAATGCCCACACGCTTGGTCACCGCCTCAATGATGCGGAGGTTTGCCTCGTGAGGCACCACCCATTTCACATCATCGGCAGAGAGGCCGTTGCGCTCCATGATCGTAGCCACGTCGTCGCTCATATCGGTCACGGCATAGCGGAACACGGTGCGTCCCTCCTGATAGAGGTAGTGCAGACGGTGATCTACGGTGAAATGAGAAGCGGGACACACTGATCCGCCCGCCTTCATGTGGAGGAAGGGCAGACCCTTGCCGTCGGTGCGCAGATAAGAGTTCTGCACGCCCACGCCCTCTTCTTCTGTTGCTTCCACAAGCACTGCTCCAGCTCCATCGCCGAAGAGCACACATGTGGCGCGGTCCTGATAGTCGACCAGCGACGACATCTTGTCGGCGCCGATAACGATGATCTTCTTGTAACGGCCGCTCTGAATCATAGATGCAGCCATGTCAAGAGTGTAGAGGAATCCGCAGCAGGCAGCCTCAATGTCAAACGCGAAAGCGTTCTTCAGTCCGAGCTTACCCAGCACGATAGATGCCGTAGATGGGAATTTATAGTCGGGTGTGGTGGTGGTTACGATCAGCGCATCGATGGTATCAGGGTCCACGCCGGTCTTTTTGATGAGCTGCTTGGCAGCCTTACGCGCCATGTAGCTTGTTCCGAGACCTTCCTCCGTGAGGATGTGGCGTTCCTTGATGCCGACACGAGTCATAATCCACTCGTCACTGGTGTCTACCATGCGCGAC
>ERZ1026901.259-NODE-259-length-46709-cov-9.128499_pt1 | contig 46709 bp, 26 predicted proteins | sample MGYA00380179_ERZ1026901 | MGnify/ENA primary metagenome ERZ1026901 (study PRJEB33269, sample SAMEA4719815) | human gut metagenome | biome: human-associated habitat; feature: organic feature; material: feces | place: Cameroon | collected 2013-10 ... | reverse complement strand
CCCGCTCCAGAGTCATTCCCAGATTGTAGTAAAGGTAGATCGCTATCAGGTTGAAGAAAAGACTGCCAGACGGCGGCCAGATCATAAATGTAACGACTCGCCAGATCTGTCCGTGAAGGATCGCCCTCGCATCCAACATCAGGTACTGGATGTAGAATGCCGGTGCCATCATCTGGACCAGTACGCCCACCGCATACAGGATCACGATATAATACATGAGATTCGGAATCGCGTACCGTCCGAATTTCCGCTCCATCTTGTTCATAAAATTCATTGAAGCTTTCCTTTCCTAATAGAAATATCTATTTCTCCTACGCCCCGTATTATAATTCCCAACCGTTTCTTTTGTCAAACGCTTTATGATATCGTTACTGGAATGTCTATCCATCCCCGCAACGCTTTCTTCTAAAATCTTTACACATTCTTTACAGAATTTTAACCGTTTTTAACCTCAAGATGCCAGTTCCGTCAATTGTATTTCCTTTTTTAATGTGTTATACTATGTGCGGAATTTTGACATAACAGTTCAGCTATGTGCCGATTCCGGCAGAAAATTGTATGGCTGAACAGTTCGGCATGTTGATGCCCGCATTCCGGCTGGCTGCCTGCTTTTTGCGGACGGCTCGTTTTTTTCTGTTGAAAAGGAGGTATGGGGAGAACTCCCCGCTCGTATGAATCAATGTTATCGTCTTGGAATCGATATCGGTTCCACTACAGTAAAAGTTGCCGTGATCGACGACAACAACAAAATTTTATTCGCGGATTATGAGCGGCATTACGCCAATATCCAGGAAACCCTGGCCTCGCTTCTGAAAAAGTGTAAGGGAGAACTCGGTGAACTCTCTTTACGGCCCAATATTACAGGTTCCGGCGGACTCACTCTGTCGGGTTACTTACATATTCCATTTGTCCAGGAGGTTGTAGCGGTTGCGACCGCACTTCAGGACTATGCTCCGCGGACGGATGTCGCCATCGAGCTTGGCGGCGAGGACGCGAAGATCATCTACTTTACAGGCGGAATCGACCAGCGTATGAACGGGATCTGCGCCGGCGGTACCGGTTCCTTTATCGACCAGATGGCTTCCTTATTACAGACGGATGCTGCCGGTCTGAATGAATATGCAAAGAATTATAAGGCGATCTACCCGATCGCTGCCCGCTGCGGCGTATTCGCAAAGTCTGATATCCAGCCGCTGATCAACGACGGCGCGACCCGTGAGGATCTTGCAGCCTCTATTTTTCAGGCGGTTGTGAACCAGACCATCAGTGGTCTTGCCTGCGGAAAACCGATCCGCGGAAATGTAGCATTTCTCGGCGGTCCGCTGCACTTTTTACCGGAGCTTCGAAACGCCTTTATCCGCACCTTAAATTTAACCGGTGACGCGATCATCGCCCCGGACCATTCCCATCTTTTCGCTGCCGTCGGCGCTGCCATGAATGCGAAGGATCACGCGGAGATCTTCTCTCTTGACAAGCTGATCGCAGATCTTTCCGGCGGCATCAAGATGAAATTTGAAGTAAAGAGAATGCAGCCTTTATTTAAGGATGAGGCAGATTATAAGGAATTCACCGACCGCCATGACCAGTACAAGGTCCGCCGCGGTGACCTCGCCACCTATGAGGGAAATGTATTCTTAGGAATCGATGCCGGTTCCACCACAACGAAGGTGGCACTCGTCGGCGAGGATGGTTCCCTGCTCTACAGCTTTTACAGCAGCAACAACGGAAGCCCGTTGGCGACCGCGATCTCTTCCATAAAGGAGATCAAGTCCCTGCTTCCGGACAGCGCGAAGATCGCCTACTCCTGTTCCACCGGCTACGGCGAGGCCCTCTTAAAGGCGGCCTTCATGCTGGATGAGGGCGAGGTCGAGACGATCTCCCACTACTACGCAGCGGCATTCTTCGATCCGTCCGTAGACTGCATCCTCGATATCGGTGGTCAGGATATGAAATGTATCCGCATCAAGGACGGCACCGTGGACAGTGTCCAGCTCAACGAGGCATGTTCCTCCGGCTGCGGTTCCTTCATCGAGACCTTCGCAAAATCCTTAAACTACAGCGTTCAGGATTTCGCAAAGGCGGCACTTTTTGCCCAGAATCCGGTGGATCTCGGAACGAGATGTACCGTATTCATGAACTCCAACGTAAAACAGGCGCAGAAAGAGGGCGCTTCCGTTGCGGATATCTCCGCCGGCCTCGCCTACTCTGTTATCAAGAATGCCCTGTTTAAGGTCATCAAGATCACTTCCGCCGGCGACCTCGGAAAGAACGTCGTTGTACAGGGCGGAACCTTCTACAATGACGCAGTCCTCCGAAGCTTCGAGCGGATCTCCGGCTGCAATGCCGTCCGCCCGGATATCGCAGGTATCATGGGTGCCTTCGGCGCGGCACTGATCGCCCGTGAGCGTTACATGCACCGTCCCCATGAGACGACGATGCTCTCTCTGGACGATATGATCAATTTGACCTACACGACAACCATGAGCCGCTGCCGCGGATGCGTAAACCACTGTGTCCTGACGATCAACCGGTTCGAGGGTGGACGTCAGTATATTTCCGGAAACCGCTGTGAGCGCGGTCTCGGCGTGGAAAAGGCAAAACGTGACATTCCGAACCTCTTTACATGGAAGTATCACAGACTCTTCGACTATGAGCCGCTGACAGCCGACAAGGCGACCCGCGGCGTTGTGGGAATCCCGCGGGTCCTCAACATGTACGAGAACTTCCCGTACTGGGCAACCTTCTTTAAGGAGCTCGGCTTCCGCGTGATGCTGTCCCCACAGTCCAGCCACCAGATCTACGAGCTGGGCATCGAGACGATCCCGAGTGAGTCTGAATGTTACCCGGCAAAGCTTGCCCACGGACACATTTCCTGGCTCATTAAACGCGATGTGCCGTTTATCTTCTATCCGTGTATTCCTTACGAGCGGAAAGAGGTTCCGGGAGCCGGAAACCACTACAACTGCCCGATGGTCACCTCCTACTCGGAGAACATCAAGAACAACATGGAGGAATTAAAGGAAAAGGACGTGAAGTTCTTAAATCCGTTCATGGCGTTCACAAGTGAGGAGATCCTTTCAAAGCAGCTTCAGGAAGTCTTTAAGAAGGAATTCGATATTCCGGAATCCGAGACGAAGAAGGCCGCTAAGAAGGCCTGGGATGAACTCGCGCAGGCGAGAACCGATGTGGAGAAGAAAGGCGAGGAAGTCTTACAGTACTTAAAAGATACCGGCAAACACGGTATCGTCCTTGCGGGACGTCCGTACCACATCGATCCGGAGATCAACCACGGCATCGCCGATATGATCACCTCCTACGGTTTCGCTGTCCTCACGGAGGACTCCGTATCCCATTTAGGAAAGGTGGAGCGCCCGCTCGTCGTTACCGACCAGTGGATGTACCACTCCCGCCTCTATGCGGCGGCGACCTTTGTAAAGACACAGGATAACCTGGATCTCGTCCAGCTAAATTCCTTCGGCTGCGGTCTCGACGCCGTGACCACCGATCAGGTCAGTGATATTCTCACCCGATCCGGTAAGATCTATACGGTCTTAAAGATCGATGAGGTCAACAACCTCGGAGCCGCAAGGATCCGTATCCGTTCCCTCATCTCCGCCCTGCGTGTCCGCGAGGAGCGCCGCTACACGAGAAATATCGTGTCCAGCTCCTACAACCGTGTGATCTTCACGAAGGAGATGAAAAAGAACTACACGCTGCTCTGCCCGCAGATGTCCCCGATCCACTTCGAGCTCATCGAACCGGCGATCCGCAGCTTCGGCTACAACCTCGTCGTTCTCCAGAACGATGACAAGACAGCCGTGGATACGGGATTAAAATATGTAAACAATGACGCCTGCTACCCGTCCCTGATCGTCATCGGACAGATCATGGATGCCCTGCTATCCGGAAAGTATGATCTCGACCACACGGCCGTCCTCATGAGCCAGACCGGAGGCGGCTGCCGTGCGTCGAACTACATCGGATTTATCCGCCGCGCACTCGAAAAAGCCGGAATGGCGCAGATCCCGGTCATCTCCATCAACGCGAATGGTATGGAGACGAATCCGGGCTTCACCTACACGCCGTCCATGCTTGTGAAGGCTCTTCAGGCTGTTGTATACGGTGATGTATTTATGCGTGTTCTCTACGCTACAAGACCTTACGAGGCCGTTCCAGGCTCCGCAAATGCGCTCCACGAGAAATGGAAGAATATCTGTGTCAAAGCACTCTCCACAAAGAGCGCCGGAATGATGACCTTTGTGAAGAATATCCGCGGCATCATCCACGACTTCGATAACTTAGAGCGCACGAATGTCCACAAACCGAAGGTCGGAATCGTCGGAGAGATCCTCGTCAAATTCTCACCGACCGCCAATAACCACATCGTGGAGCTCCTGGAGTCGGAAGGTGCGGAAGCTGTTATGCCGGATCTCATGGATTTCCTGCTTTACTGCTTCTACAACAGCAACTTCAAGGCAGATAACCTGGGAATGAAGCGCTCCACGGCGCACCTCTGCAATATGGCGATCTCACTCCTCGAGTACATGAGAAAAGCCGCAAGAATTGCTCTCGAAAAGAGCACCCACTTTACTCCGCCGTCAAGGATCAAGGATCTGGCAGTGATGGCAAACGATTTTGTCTCCCTGGGAAACCAGACCGGTGAAGGCTGGTTCCTGACCGGTGAGATGTTGGAGCTCATCAAGAGCGGTGTCAACAACATCGTCTGCGTCCAGCCTTTCGGCTGCCTGCCGAACCATATCGTCGGAAAAGGTGTCATCAAGGAGCTTCGCTACGCGAACCCCAAGGCAAACATCATCGCCGTCGACTACGATCCGGGCGCAAGTGAGGTAAACCAGTTAAACCGTATCAAGCTGATGCTTTCCACAGCTCAGAAAAACCTTGAAAAAGAGGAATATGTGGATCCGAATCTGGCGAAGACGTTAAAAAAGGTGGAAGAGCTTTCTTCCAAGCGGGTCAATAAGTGCCGGTTATAATCCACATTCCATAAGCTTCTAAATACAAATTCGTCTCAGTCGGAAACCGGTTCCCGCTGAGACGAATTTGCTGTTATTCACCACCTGAAAAAGGTGGGGTCTTATCGAACTTAGATCAAGTACAGCAAAAACAGCGGCAGATATCGTTTTAGATACCTGCCGCTGTCTGTTATCTTCCGATCAGCGCCCCGGATACTCCGACATGATAGCCATCCGGCGTCACTGCACTTACGTACATTGCGCCCTCCGGTATCGGATTTCCACCCGGATCAAGGACTCCTGCCATCGGGTTCAGGTAATACCAGACTCCGTTCACAGGGATCCAGCCAATCGCCATATCTCCGTCCGCATTCAGATAGTACCACCTTCCGTCCACAAAGATCCAGCCCGCTGCCATATCTCCGTTCTCATTCAGATAATACCACTTTCCGTTCACGGATCTCCAGCCCGTTGCCATTCTTCCATCCGGGTCCAGATAGTACCAGCGTCCGGATGCATCGAGCAGCCATCCGATGTGGGTGTATCCGTCTGCGTCACCGTAATACCAGTGACCGTTCTTAAATACCCACTCATTGCGCGCCAGCGTGCCGTCCATCTTCATGAGTCTCTTTCTGCGGACCGTTCCATTTCCAGACCCTGCCGCAGAATTGCGCTCTTTTGCTGATCCACCGCTTCTGCCCTGCGTAAGTTCTACCGGGATCGTAAGCATACTCTCATTTCCTGTCTCATCCCACGCTCTGAATACTACATTGTATTTTCCCGCATGATACAGGGTGATTTCAGCAGTTCCGTCATCCTCAAGCTCCAGATCCTGCTCTTTTTGATCATATTCCTGATATGTCACTTTCGCAACATCTGTCAGATCATCTAAAATACGAATGCCGATCTCATACGGGGTCAAAGTCCACCGGCTCGCCGAGATCTGCTCAATCTTCGGCCCAGTGCTGTCCACGATGATTCCCTGGCTGTTGATGATAATGTAGTTTCCTGCATCATCCGTGATCTTCGCATAGACGATGGACTTGCTGTCCGCTTCAATGTCAGCCCATGCCCAGTCTTTCCATTCCACGTTCGCCAGCTCTTCCTTCGTGAGTCCCGTCACTTCTTTTCCGGTTCCTTCCGGCACCTTGTACTCGTAGTGCTCGATGGATGCCACATGGTCGTTGTCATCCGCAATGATCTCAACTTCCACATTTTCCTTAAACAGCAGGCCGAAGCTCACTTTATTTAAGAATGACTTCCAGGAATTCTCACCGAGTATCAGCTCACCGGTCGGATCTTCCACATCCCGGAAGACTGCTTCCAGCTTTGTGGACTGTTCCATGGTCATTGCGAGCTTCTTATCCGTTCTCAGATAATTTCCGTCTGTTCCGGCAATTCTCCACCCGAGGAATACAAAGCCTTTTCCTTCGGATGCCTCTGATTCAAATATCTCTCCTTTCTTCAATACCTGGCTCTCCTGCGTTACAGTTCCGCCATGATAATTCACAACCTTCGCCTCGCAGAGCTTCGTCACATGGAATTCCTTCTCCTCCGACATGCTGCCCGCAAAAGCACCTGTCACCATGACTTTCACTCTCACATTGCCCTGATCCTTCACAGTGAGAATTCCCGTATCCTGATCCACAGACGCGATATCCGCACCGGAGAGGATCTCATACGTGTAAGTCAGCGGCGCTGCCATATGTCCGGCAACATCACAGGTCTTCCGCTCCGCCTTCGGGTTCAGCGGAATCTCCACGGTGTCTTTATCCGTCTCGATCGTCTGATCTTCGTCTCCGGAGATCACCAGCTCTTCAAATCCACAGGTGCAGCCGTCAACAGTAAAGCGGAATGTATAGACATTTGTCTTTCCATTTTCTTCCATCGTGATCGTCGCCGTCCGCTTATCCCGGGAGGCTTCTGCCTGGCTGATCACAGCGTTTCCGCGTCCTGTGAGACTTACCGCACCCAGAATCTCCGGGATCACCGGCTCGCCGTTCTCATCTTTCGGAACATTGATCCTGTAATCTTTGATTTCCGGCGTAAACTCGGTTCCCCAGGTGAGACCTGTTGACGAAAATTCGATGTTTCGAAGCTTCGCCTGGTTATCGTAAACTTTCTCCACCGTCTTCTTTCCGTCAGCGGTCGTTGCTCTGAGGATGAAATAGTTCGCCACATTCGTTGGAATGTCTATGAACTTCTGGATATAATCCGTCTCACCGCCCTGATCCAACGTAACCGCATTCGTATTTCCAAATGGCTCATCATTCTGCATCAGCTCCCAGCTGACACGTTCACCGTCTTTTGGAGCCACCACTTCCATGTAGACCTTATCTTCGCCGTCTTTCTTGATCCACATGACATTCGCGCCCGGTTTCTCAAGATCAATATCTGTCACATTGATGATCTGCAGCTGCATAAGACCTGCTGCATTTGTTGACCGCACGATGTGCAGTGTATTTTCTCCCACTGCGAACTGATACCGATCATCGGCCTCTGCCGGAATCGCTTTCTCGTCAATGGACTTCTTTGAGGACAGATCCAGCACCGACACCGCAGGTGTTTCCGCTGCATCCGAGCTTGTGTATACAAGATACGCATTGCCCTCATCCAGCTTTTCTCCGTCTGCCGGTTCCTTTCCGTCCTTATCCGTGATCTTCACGGTGCCCTCCGGCCAGGAATCATTCGTGAGTGTTCCATTCTCGTCAAACCAGTTGACCAGCAGCGTCTCCACCGTCTCAAGTCCCGCCGCATCGCGGACAAGGATCTGATACGTTCCGTTCTTATTGATCGGAAGCTCGGATTTTGCAAGCCGGTTTCCGGTATTGGATACGAAATCAGCTGTCTTTCCGTCAATCGTCGCCGCCTGGATTCCCGTATTGTCCGCAAACCATACCGGGAACAGGATCGTCTCACCGGTCTTTACCGTGCCGGCTTTCGGAATACTCTTTCCATACAGGATCAACGGCTTCGCCGTATCCTTATTCTTTTCGATCTCCTCCTGAAGATTCTTATCGGAATCAAGTCCCCGCGGTCCATAAAATTCCACATATTTATCGAATTCTGTCATCTCACCGGTCACTGTGACTTCCACCTTACACTTTTTCAGTTCATGGTTTCCAAAGTTCACCGCAACCGGATTGAAGAAGCTGTCGCTCTCATATTCCGTCTCGATAAAGCCGAAATCATTTCCGCGGATCGCAACCTTTACCTTTCCTTTAAAGTAGAGATCCATGTTGTCCGCAAAGGTGTCGAATGTAAATTTTCCATCCTGATATCCCTTACAGGTGTCTCTCATGTACGGGAATACATCTGTGAAGGTACTGTAGGAGGTCTCATCCCGGAACGGCTCCTTTCCATCCGTGAATGTCAGTGCAGGGTTTGTTGTCACGATGTTGACACCCTCTGTGTTGACAGCGAATGCCATATCGGTAAACGAACCTGTTTTCAGATCTGCGATACGGATGATTCCGGTTCCCGTCTTCTCCGGTGTGATGGTAAGCTTCTTTGTATCCGCATTGTAGAAGAGACTTCCAAGATACTTCTCCTCACTTCCGTCAGCACCGCTGACCTCACGGACCGTCACGGACGGTTCCTCCGTCACTCTTGTATTGCTGATTCCCACCGGGATCTCCACGGTATTTCCAAGGATCAGGTTTAAGGTATCCGGAACCTCAAAGAGGCTGACCGGCTCCAGACTTCTGTAAAGGCTGTTATTGTCGGTTGTGTACTCATAGCCCTCTGCCTCGTCCCCGGCAAGAATCGTAAATCTGAGATTCATGGACTTTGTCGGGTCCTTCTCATCGTAGCAGGAAACCGGAAGCTTCATGGTTCCTGTCACGTTGATCGCGGATCTTGCGCTCAGGGTGTTGACCGCATGTCCGTCCTGATCCTTCAGAGTAAAGATTCCATCGCTGCCGGCGCTCCTTCTAAAGAGACTGAAGAGAGAGGTTGCCTTGTCAAGCTTCCACTCCGGTCCGGCGATCAGGGCTTCTCCTTCTGTATCGACCGGATACCAGACCGTCTCCTCAACACCGCCTGTCTTCTCGATCTTCGAATACTCGACCTTGATCTTCAGACCCTCTGCGGATTCTGTACCGGTATTGTTGATCTGCATATCCGCATAAACCTCAACCGTCGGCTCTCCCGCGGCTCTTGTCCGGCTTCTTGTCGTGATCGTCGTGTGACCTTCCGCTCCGACCTTCAGATAGCCAAATCCAAGCTCCGGTTTTTTTCCGACAAAATAGCTTGCATTTGCCGTTCCGATCGAGCTCCAGGAGAAGGCGTTTTCATGGAAATAGCTCTGATCCTCCGAGATCGTAAAGTACAGGGTCATCTCATCGATCCCTGCCGGAAGCGCTTTCGTCTGGGCTTTCAGACCGGACGCATCCACAAGCTCCGAGGTATCTGCCTTCGCGCCTGCGAGGATATTCTCCTTCACCGTCCAGCTCATGAGCTCCTTCGCCTCTCCGTTTACGGAACCATCCTCGTTAAGCTTCGCTGCCATAAGTCTGATGGTTGCAGGATTTGCCTCGCTCGCACGGATCGCCGTATCTCCGCTGTTCCGGAAAGAGATCTGAGGTGTCAGGCATGCGCCCTCCACGAAATTGTAGGAATCAAATTTCAGGGAAGCTTCCCCAATCTTCTGGGTTCCGATTCCATAAGAGATCGCATAGTAGCCGGTATCAGATGCCATCCGGCCATTTCTTGTCGCCGGAATGATTTCCTTCACCTCTTTGCCGTAACGATTCGTATACGGTTTCGCCTCTGTAAGCTCCGTCAGGGTTCCCTTCGTCACGATCAGAAGCGTTGCCGCCTTTTCATCCTGTAACAGATCCGTTCCTTCCGCACCGCCGTTTTCTCCTGTCTGGATACCGGCATCGCTGCCATTCTCATCCTCTCCGGTGTCAGGAGTGATCACTGCCGCGGATTTTTTCTGTCCGAGAGCGATCGCCGGTGCCGCAAAGATAAACCGATCCATACCGCCCTTGTGGGCTTTATCGAAATAATAGTCCCGGATCGTCTCATGATCCAGTCCGCTTCCTGCAGTATCCTCATAGACCTGCATGTGGTTCATCGCCAGCATCACCGGCGCGCCCCAGGACCCGATGGATGCGTCATAACGGCTGATGTACAGCGCGTTATTCACCGTATCTGCCACGGTATCCGTATAGACCGCAGAGAGATTTCCGTCTCCGTCTGCGCCAATGATCACATCGGAGCGGACATCCGCCTCCTGTCTCTTATTTCCATCGGAATCCTGATACAGGGACGGCGTAAAGAACGGGGTCACCGTTACTGCTCCGTCGGTTCCATCGCCCAACAGGGACTTCACATCCGCTTCATCGATCACATACGTATTTCCGTTCATGCCAAAGAGGAAGAAATCTTCCGCCTCCGGTGTTCCGTCAGCAGCCATATGAAGTGCCCCATGAAGGAAATTCAGGTTTGTAAAGTACGGATTCTCAAACGGCTGTTTGAGAGCTCCGCCCTCGTAAATACCATCCTTCTCGGAATCCTTATCATTATCGATCAGGGTGTATAACAGTACCGGGGTACCAATCTCTGGTTCCCTGTCATTCTCCGAAAACGTGATCTTCTGCAGGAAAAGCTGTTTTACGCTGCTCTTCTCATCACTTCCGTCGATCTGTACTCCGGTCGTGCTGTACGCGAGATAATAGGTACCATCATCATCCGCTTTCCGCATCACGATGCTGTCGATCCTCGTATGGTTTTCCTTCCATGCGTTGGACGGGCTTGCCGCATAGACCTTCCAGTTTGCGGATGCATTCGAGGAACTTGCGACCGCAAAGTTCAGGAAGGAATAATCGCCGTATACACGGTCGATGTCATAATTTACCGCCGCATTCGCCGCCGCATGGGGATCTCCGGTTCCGTCTTTCTTGTTTTCGCTGATGGTTTCTCCGTTTCTTGTATCAAAGTACTCGTCATACGCTTTTTTTCTGCTCTCCAGATCATCATTTCCATACGGCTGTGCCTCAGAGAATACCACAAGGTCATTCCCGGCAGATACCGGCTGGAAACGATAACCGTTCGGCTCGCTCTTGTTCCATTCACGGACAATCTCTGTCACACGTGTATTTTCATCCTGTAGTGTTCCGCCAAGGTTGATCCTTGTTGTTTTTACAACCGTATTCCGGCTCATGAGATAAGCTGCATTGGACGGGGACGCATCCTGCGGGAGCAGGCCTGTTCCCTTATAGCTCACCCATGAAACATGGAGCGTTCCGTCCTTGTCAACAGAACCGTAAAAGTCCAGATCCCCCGCTGCATCCGGAGTTCTGAGATTTTTGTCTACAACGACATACAGCTCACTGCCATCCGGTTCAAACGGATTTACAAGACCAAGCCCCGTATTTCCTGCTTCCGATTTTGATACAAGCTCTGAGAGGACAAGCTTGCTGTCCTGCATGTTGTGGTCGCGTTCCGTACTGTCATTTGTCAGGTCCTTGCTGATCACATAGAGCAGGTAGTTATGGTCCTCTTCCTGAGCGTCCGTCCAGGTGAGAAGCTGGTATCTTGTACCACTTCCAAGATTTTCTGCCAGCTTATAGGCACTGGCAGAAGAACCGAAACCGCTGACCTCAAACGGCATATCATCTAACCGGATCGCTCTTGAGGACGGATCAGGAAGATTGTCCTCCGGCGCATAGATCCACTGGTCGTATTCCCGTTCCTCCGGCCACAGAATGTGGATTCCACGTTCCTCGTAGGCATCGTCGATGCTCTTTCTCGATCTTATGAGACTTCTTGTCCCGCCGCCGAAATTTTCTCCAAGCGCATGCCAGCGGAAGAACCATGTGTTCTTTCCGTCATCGGACCGGCTCTTATCATAGCCAGTCTCATAGCCGATGAGATCCATCTCATAGCTTAAGAAAAGAAGTGTGATCCTCATGCCGACCGCACCGGTCGTTACAAATTTATCAAAGCTTGCTGCCGCGTCTTTTGTTCCAAAGGATGCCGCGATCGCCACAGAGAACTTCAGGTAAAGCTCTACATTTGCGACCTCCACGCCGACACCGCCGCCTGCCTCGATATAGACTGTCGGGCTGATCTCAACACCGGAGAAGATTACCTTACTTCCCCTTGTGCCATCCGCCTTTGTATACTCCTCGACCTCCAGCCCTGTCTGGACTTCAAGATCTGCGCCAAATACAACAAACACATATACAATATGGACAGGCTCCGGATAGACCGTCATCTTCACAGAACCGCCCGCCGCCAGAAGGAATGCGGCCTGCTGGAATTCAAACTTGTTGCTGATCTGGCTGTATTTCCACAGGAAGGTCATATTGAGGGCAAGATCAAAGCCTTTCTCGCTGGTCTTTCCCTGTGGTTTGACATAGTTCGTACCGTATGTTCCGGTTGTCTGGGTATTCGATTTCCTGCTTGCCGCATCGCGAAGCTGGGAGATCGCGTTTTCTCCCTTTTCTCCAAATCCAACCGCATTCTTCATGTCATTCAATGCATCTCTGGATTCCGTAAAGGTATTTCCCGTCTTTGTCTTACTGATCTTCTCGATCTTCGGTGTTTCCTTGGAATTCGGAAGATTGTTTCCCTTCTCCACATACTCGGTTTCCGTCTTCTTACTATAAAGCGGAATACCGATGGAAAATCCGACGGTATCACCATCCATGATCAGCTCCGCCGGGCCAAAACCAAGGTTCAGGTTCGGAAGCTTGATCTTCGGATCTGTCTTTGAGAGATTTGAGCCCTGACCGGACTGCTCGATATCCGGATCCGCCTGTACCACCGGCATCTCATCCTGATTGAAGGAGAAGGATCCCTTGGACGGTCTCGCATAAAAGCTTCCGAGTCGGGAATTTTCCAGCTGATCCCGGTAGAGGATCGTCAGCGCATATGTATCATTTCCATGAAAGCTTCCGAGATACGCATTGATCTGGTCCTTCTCCGTTGCCGCCGGATACTGGTCCGTGGTCATCATCGTATCATCCAGCCGGATCTCGCCCGGGTTCTCAAAAGCCTTTAAGAGCGCTCCGTGCCACTCCGGATTCCAGACATATGCATTCTTACCTGTGTTTCCGTTATAATCTGCCGGATTATAATCACCGCCAAGCGGGAAGGAAACATAGCCTACCGAAGCTTTTTCCGTATAGACCTTCTGTGTCATCGTATCGCCGCCGTTGATCTGGCGATAAGACTGCATTTCCTTTGTGAGACGTGACTTCTGCTCCTCGTTCGTAACGATCGTCGTAAAGTTCGGAACGATCTGGCAGGTCTCATCCGCAGAAGCTCCCGGCGGAACTCTCAAACACCGCGGGATCATATTGTAGCGGACAAATACCAGCTGGTCATACGTCTCTCCTCCGATAACCACCGGTTCAAGGGTTCCGATATCATAGCTGTCATCCACAAGTGCCTGAACGAAGAGATCTGTCTTTCCTTCAACCTCATCCAGTTCATAGAGACCTGTCTCCGGATTCAGCGTAACATCGACCTTTCCGTTCTTATTATAGTCTACATAAAGAGCCGCCTCCGCGATGCTGCCGATCTCCATCGTGCGTACATGTCCAAGAACGGTGTAATCGTAAAACTGGAATTCCAGCGTCGGCATGGAAAGCTCCGCAAGACTTACCGGGATCTCCTCGTCGCCCTGATACAGTTCACCGTTGAACAGGATCACATCGTCATGCTTCAGATGGAAATTGACGGACTTTAAGTTCTTCACACCGGCCAGGAAGAAGGTGTTATCCTTTACGGTAAGACCTTCCAAGGCAACCGTCCGGTCCTTATAATATTTATGGGTCCCTTCTGTGAGATTCTTATCGTACACGCCCTGGGTGATCGTTGCATGTTTCAGCATGCTCTCCAGACCGGACTTTGTGGACTCATATTCCTCAGCCGTCTTATTTCCGTCATTGTCCTTATCGATGGATGCGGAAAAGTTTAAGACGAAATTCTGCGTTCTGTCTAACGGAACGTCCACATAGTAATTATCATTTCTGTTTGTCAGCTTATTGTCGTTCCGCAGTAAAGTGATCGACGCTGACTTTCCATCCGGCATTGCCGTATTCACGATCTTCTGGCTCCGGCAGTCGATCAAACGTACCGTGTCATGGAACTTATAGATGCCGCTCTGGCTGTTTTCCGTCAGCTTCAGCCGGCTGCCTACGTACAGATTTCCCCATTCATCCGTACCGCCGTCCTCGATCTTGACGGACGGGGCAAGCTTGTTCCGGATAAACTGATCCGCCGCCTCGCTCTTTGCATCGGAACCAAAATTGCGAAGATCGTCCAGCATCTGGTCATCCGCCGTATGGATCCGGAGGATCGGGTTGTCCGTAAACGCATTTCGTTTTAAATACGCATTCCTGATCTGCTGTCTTCCGGTAATGTTCTTGTTTGCCTGGGACTCAACACGCATGTACAGATAATTGTAGTTCTTCAGTTTATCATACGACACACTTCCGCTCGTCACAGCCTGCCACAGGTTTACTGTCGTTTTCGTGTTTGTTGTCCTCGAGTCAGAGCCGCACCCGGCCTGTCCGCCGAGATAGAATGCTTTTCGCTTATAATTTCCGGAATTTTCCGAGATAAAGGTACCATCATTCCGAAACATGACATTGCTGTCCGCGGCTTCATTTCTGAGAAACCTTTTTACATTGTCCTGTCCGTCACCATAGGCCATATCCTTCGGATACTTATCATTCAGGTTTCCGACATAAGCAAAGGTCGCATTGTATTTTCCCGCTTTTTTGTGGGATGTATAGTCACTGTCCACATAGAGTGACTCATATTTATCGTACAGATGATCGATATAGAGTCTCGCGTAGATCGTATTATTTGTTGCGATCTTCCATCCGTTGTCGGAAAATGTGAAATTTGTCCTATCCCTATCTGTACCGGAATCCACATACCTTCCGTACTTCCAGTACCAGTTGGAGCCTCCTTCTCCCTCCTTCCGTCTGGAGTCCGCGTTTGCGTATCCATTTACATCGTCAGATGCCCCCGGAGCTGAACCGGCGATCCGGGCATACTGCTTCCAGGATCCTTGATTGCTTCCAAACTGGAGCGCATCCCCGTAGAGGAACGTCCGTGTCATCGGCTGGCTCTCTGCATCACCGAGAACCGGCGTAATATCGAGCGCTTCCACCGTTTCCCCGTCGTTCTCAACAACCTCTGCCAGGACGGTATCGCCCTCTGCCGGAGCAAACGCCTCATCACTCATCACAAGACGGTCTGACGCATCCTCCGCATCCGGAAGGTAGGTCAGCGTCGCAAGATTTTTCCTGTCGGCACTGTTCGTATTATAAAGTGAAACTTCGATGGTATCCCCATCGTCCGCCAGTGTCGCCGCCTTCGGATTCTTCAGATGGACTGTAAATGTCACATCGTCCGCCTCATCAAGAGAAGCTTCCCCGTCATTGATCAGCTCCACGGTGATCGTCGTCGTATCGACCCCGCCCGCAAATCCGGTGCTGCCTTCTGCCTTCACATAGTCTTTTCCGGCTTCCGCAGTTCCATCCTCTGTGTAATAATCCACCTGACTCACATACTGGATACCGCCGGTGCGTTTTAAAACAAGCTGTGCCTGTCCCTCTGACCGGTCCACACGGAGGTCCGACACTTCAAAGCCGATCTCACTGTCGATCGCTTCTTCATTATCGGTAACGCATACCGTCAGACGGTTTGCGGAGTCGTTAAATTCCGCTCCAGAGGCGTCATAGATCATAGCCAGAAGAAATTCCTCTGCCTCATGCTCATCATCGTCCACTGTGGAGATCAGGATATCCTTTACCCACTCACCATCCGCAAAGGTAAGGTCAACGAATAAGGTGCCAAACGGGTCCTCCGCCTCTGTGTCAAGCTCCGTGTAGGACACTCTTGCAGCCTCCGCAGAGCTCGAAGTCGCGATCCATTCGGTACCGACCGGATCCTCCACCCGAAGCTTCACATCGTTCCAGCTCACTGCGTTCGCGGTGTTTAATTCTCCTCCCTCTTCCTCCATCTCTGCCGCAGCAGGTGTCAGGGCGATATGGGCAGTTGCCTCCCCATCCCGGCCGCCGAGACGGTACACCGTGAGCTTCTTTTCCTTTTTCTCTCCCTCTTTTAAGTAAACTGCATTGTCCTTAAACGCAAAGACACCGTTCGGAAATGTTTCGATCCAGTCTTCCGTCTCACTGATCCCTGTTCCGTCATTTCCGGCTACGGTCTGCCTGCCTCTTTTCGGTTTGATATAACCGTATGCCGGCATACCGCCCTCGGCCGCCATAGCAGCCGCAAGAAGGACTGCCGTCCCCTGCCTCAGCCGCGATCTCCATTTCTTTCTCATATGATCCCTCCCCAAAATCTGATCTCCTGCTGCATAAAAAAGAATCTATCTTTTTGTGTGTTTTGGAATTCTTCAGAAGCTGTTGCACAAAAAAAGCCTCTATACATATATTGTACAGAAGCTTTCTTTTCATGTCCTCACCCCTAAGTAGTAACCTTTGAGGGATTTTTTTCACTGAAAAAGCTTTTCCAGCTGACGCCTTTTATCGCGGCTGCTGCCGCCGATCTCCAGCTTTGCATAAATATTTTTCATGTGGGTCTTTACTGTGTTTTCGGTCAGGAACAGGCGTCTGGCGATCTCCTGGTTGCTGATGTATTCCGATGCCAGTCTGGCGATCTCAAGTTCCCGCTCCGAAAGCCCTGAGAGATCCTGACCGGGAATTCCCGGGAACGTCATTCCCTTATAATGCCCGCAGATGCCGGCGATCTGCCGCAGATCATCCTGATAAGCCGGCACATCCGAAAGGGTTTTCCACAGCTTTGCCGGGATCTGATCCATGTTTTCCACAAACGGCATGTAGATCCTGTCGACAAAGGCAAGCTCCGCGGCTTTCTTTAGCGCCGTTTCCGCCTCCTGTTCCTTTCCAAGATGCGCAAACGCCGCTGCAAGCTGGATCTCCAGATAGATCGCGGGCATGACATAGACCACCCGGCTTCCGAGAAACTGCTTTTCCATGCTTTCTTTTCTCGCCGCAAGCTTTGAGTATTCTCCCCGCGCCAGCAGAACCTGATGGTAGATCGTAAACGCTGATGCCATCGCTGCCCCTAACACGGAAGAGCTTTCCAGGAGACCATTCGCAACCCACGGCACGATCTTCTCCGTCTCCCCGCGCAGAGCCGAAATAAAGCTGTCGCAGAGATCCAGACTGTGGATCATGATATACTGGCGGTTTTCCATCAGCTCACGGCGGAAGCTTTTCCTCTCCTCCTCGAGCGTTTCAAACCCGCCATTCTTTTCTGCCATCCGCATCTTTAAAAAGAGACAGCAGGTCCGGATCCCCCACTGGCCGTAGCGCTTTGCCGCATCCACTGCCTTTTCCATGGCGATCAGCGCATCTGCATCCATCCCCCGGTCAAAAGCAGCCTCCGCCGCCATCATGTGCTCTGCCCCCTGTCCATGTCCGTCTGTCAGTCGGTAATAATACGGCATGCACTCATACATCTCGTCCATTTCCCGGTCAAGGGCTCCGCTTCCGCTGTGATACAGCCATAATACCGACGGCGAACCGAACGTCCAGCTGTTCGTGGTATCAAGCGTCACCGCCTTCTCCCTCATCAGGCTTCCCGCTTTCCGGTGAAGGATGCTCATAGCGGAGATCTTGTTGTATTCCAGGAAGCTCATATTCATATAAAATTCACCGAAATACTGGTTTCTCTGCTTTTCGTCGATATCTTCCGGCTCTTCCATGCAGGAAAGGAAAAATTCCTTCATCTTCATCATCTCCGGCATCATTCCAAAGAAAAAAAACCGCCGCATACAGATGATCTGAGCCAGATAATGCTTCTTCAGGATCTCCGGCGGACAATGCTCCAGCCATATCTTTAACCGGTTCCGGTACTCATTGCTCTGCCAGGAGGACTGCGTCGTCTCCAGCGCCCCAAGCATGGAATCATAGTCTCCGGCACGGTAAAACGTCTCGATAGCCTCCGGGATCTCTCTGTTTTTCATATACCAACGGCCAAGATCCCGTAAATACTGATCCTGTTCCGTTTTGGGAAGTTCACAAAACGCCTCCCTTGCACATGCAAGCAGCATATGATGATAGCGATAGATTCCCGTCGTCCTGTCACAGCTGATAAACGCGTTTCCCGCAGTCAGGTCTGCCAGAAGCTTTTCACAGGAATCTCCCCATAAAAACTCCGCCTGCTCCGCGGTAAATCCGTCTGACACGGACATGACCCGGAGAAATTTTCTGTGAAGCTCGTCTACCGTGTCAAAAAACAGCTTTCTCATTCCATCATAGATGGACTCGCCATCCGAAAGAAGACGTCCGCTCGAAGAAAGCTCCTTAAAATTCAGATAGATCATGGAGATCCAGCCCTCTGTCATTTTACTTAAGCTCTCTCCCTGAGCTTCACTTAAAGTGACGGAACAGTGCTTCGCGTACTGGAAGATCTGCTGTTTTTTCAGACACAGATCCTCCTTCCGGATCTCTAAAAGCCGGCGTCCGAGCTCCTGCTTTTCCTGTCCCTCAAAGACCTCACTCCGGCTCATGATGATAAGGCGGAACTGTTCCGGCAGCTGTTTGATCAGAAACAGGAGAAATTTCCGGATCGGTTCTTCTTTTACAAGATGGAAATCGTCCAAAACCAGATAGATATCCCGCGTCTCACTCTCAAGACCGTCAAGCAGGATCTCGAGAAACAGAGCTCTCGCCGCATCGTTCTTCGGCATTCCCATCTCGACGAATTCCTGTCTCAGCTTTGGAAAATTCCGAAAGCTCCGGCAGAAGCTGCTCCAGAAGATACTGCCCTCATCCGCCAGCATGTTCAGGCGGAATATAAGCGCAGAGCTCCCAAGTCCCTTTAAAAAGCTGGTGACCGCCGTGGTTTTTCCGTATCCCATCGGGGCAACCACTGTCGTCACCGTATATTCCGGAATACTTTCCAGGATCACCTTCAGGCTTTCCTGTATGTAAATATCGTTCAGTTTCCCCATGTCCATGCTCCCTGTAATACCGAAATGATCTGGTTCCATTTTATCATATCCGGCAGCGTTTTGTGAACATAAAAGATCGTGCTTTGGCACATTCTCGCGCCTCGCGCGGTCGCCTGCGACAATCTATAGTTTCACGCGAGTGCGCATCATTGGCACACCGTTAGGGTCTTTTGTGTAACAGGGAATTCTGCGAAATTTCCTGTTATATAAAAAACAGCATGTATTTCACGGAAACCGACCCGAAAAATACATGCTGTTCTTTTGTTCACAGATGTCCGCCAGCCTCAGCCGGACACCCTGCCATATTCATATGTTATGTAAACCTATATTAAGCCTCCGGCTTCTCGTAGCTGCGATGCATGGAGAAAGAATCCATATCGTAATTCTTTAAGTTCTCCCATACTCCACGGCCGTCTGCCTTCGCGATCACAGCGTCACGGTCTTTCTTGAATGCCATCTCCTGTTTCAGGTTGCTCGGTCCGCCTACGCAGCCGCCCTGACACATCATACCCTCAATGAAGTCTTCCGGAAGTCTGCCTACTTTGAGAAGAAGAAGGGCTTTCTTGACCTCAGCCGCACCGCTGCAGCGTGCAACCTTCACGTCTGTGCTCTCTCCCTTTTCCTTGAAGCACTCGATCACCGCGTTTGTCACGCCGCCGCCATTGCCGAAGCGTTTTCCGAAGACACTGCCTTCCTGCTTCGTCTCCTCTGCCGGCTCAAGCTCAACATCTTTACCGCGCAGCATTTCGATCGCCTCACCGAAAGTCAGAACATAATCTGCATTGTTCTCGATGGACTTGTCCGCAGCCTCGGACTTCTTCGCCATACACGGTCCGATAAATACTGTGATCGTCTCCGGATCGATCGCTTTTAACATTCTGGATACCGCACACATCGGGGATACCGTTGTGGACATATTATCGATCAGAGTCGGATAGTGTTTCTTGATCATATTTACAAATGCCGGACAGCAGGAGGTTGTCATCTTCTTGCCTTCCTTAAATGCCTCTGCCCATTCCATTGCCTCGTAAGCTGCTGTCATATCAGCACCGGCAGCAACCTCTACCATATCGGCAAAGCCAACCTTCTTTAATGCAGTACGCCAGCTCTCCATTGTGATATCCTGACCGAACTCACCTTCAGCCGCCGGAGCAACCATAGCAACGACCTTCTTGCCGGCCTTGATCGCCTCGATCACCTGTACAACATATACCTTGGAGGAAATTGCACCGAACGGGCAGCTTCTTACGCAGGCACCGCACTGGATACATTTCTTTTCATCGATCTGGCAGATTCCTGTCTCCGGATCCATTGTGATCGCATCTACCGGACATGCGCGGCGGCACGGACGGATCAGCTCAGCGATCGCATTGTACGGACATGCCTGAGCACAGCGTCCGCACTCTTTACAGATACCCGGATCGATATGGGCACGGTCGCGGCCGATCGAGATCGCACCAAAGTTACATGCGTTCTGACAGGCTTTACCCATACATTTCTGACAGTTATCGGTTACAACGAATCTTGTGATCGGACACTCCTCACATGCAGAAGAGATGACCTGGATGATATTGTCGCTCTGTTTGTCACTCGGACATTTTCCCTCCGCGAGACGGATTCTCTGACGGATGATCTCTCTCTCCTTGTATACACAGCAGCGGAACTGTGCCTTTGGACCCGGGATCAGTTTGAACGGGATATTGTCTCTCTCCTCTTCCAGCTTTCCCTCAAAAGCCAGTTTTGAAACTGCGCGCAGCACGTTATACTTGATCTTAAGCAGTGCCTCATCGTTGGTTTTCATACCATTTCCTCCTAAATTTGAATCCTCAATTATACCTTAATTTTTTAATGTTTTCGCATCATATTATCGCATATCCCCCTTTGCAAAGCAAGTCGGAAATTGTATATAATCCAACGCATTCCGGGGAAAAACCTTATTTTCTTAAATTGTATACAATAAAGTACAGGCAGCGAAATCCCTTGTATTTTCCTATGTTTTTCTGTCTTTCTGTGTCGGATATTTGTTCGCAGTATGCGGCTGCCCAGCACCGCTTTCTTTGTCTCTTTTTTTCACAAAGTCAGATTCCTGTTCCGCCCCTTTCCCGTCGCTCCGATTCCGATTATTTTTGGTTTGGCATATGCTGCCTTCGCCTTTAAAACATGTTCCCCCCAGTCTCATGTTGGATTGACATTCTCAGATCCCCATGATATATTCTATTTAGTTCGGTCGTGCTAACCCCAAAGGTCAACGGTCCTGAGGGAAAAGACGAAAAGAATCTGTTCCGGGAAAATTCTGCCATGGCAAATACCCCCAGTATGCTCTTTTCGTGTGCATACCGGGGATTTATTATTTATGCAGACAATGAGAAAAGTCCATGTCTGCCAGATCATTTCCAGGAGGAACTAAGTTATGAGAAAAATGTTATCCGTCATGATGGCTGCCGCGATTGCGGGATCTCTCCTTGCAGGCTGCTCATCATCCAAAACCGAAACAACAGCTGCCGCTTCTTCCGCGGAGGAGACAACGACTGCCGCTGAGGAGACCACAACGGAAGCCGCTTCCGAGTCCACTGCCGAAAACACCGGTGATGAGACCGTTGTCCGTGTCGGCGGTTTAAAGGGACCGACAACCATGGGACTTGTAAAGCTCATGGACGAGGCCGCAAACGGGGAGTCCGAGAACAGCTATGAATTCACTATGGTAACCGCAGCTGATGAGATGACCGCCATGGTCGCAGGCGGAAAAGTCGATATCGCCCTGCTTCCGGCGAACGTCGCAAGCGTTCTCTACAATAAGACAAACAAAAATATCTCCGTGATCGATATCAACACTCTCGGCGTTCTCTACTTCGTATCTGCCGACAGCTCCGTGACAACGATCGATCAGTTAAAGGGAAAGACCGTATATCTTCCGGGAAAGGGAACTACTCCGGAATACGCACTCCGCTATGTGCTCTCCGCCGCAGGACTCGGAGAGGATGATGTAACTCTTGAATTCAAGTCCGAGGCATCTGAGGTTGCTTCCGTCCTCGCTGAGGATCCGAACGCCATCGGTCTTCTTCCGCAGCCTTTCGTAACTGCCGCTCTCGCCCAGAACGAAAAGCTCTCCATCATCATGGACCTCACAAAAGAGTGGGATAACGTCCAGGGCGACGGTTCCGGAAGCCGTCTTGTAACAGGTGTTACCATTGTAAACAATGATTTCTTAAAGGAGCACGAGGATCTCGTCGATACGTTCTTACAGGAACATGAGGCATCCATCGTCTTCACCGCGGAGGATCCGGATGCCGCAGCCGAGCTCATCGCAAAGGCTGAGATCGTTGCAAAGGCTCCGATCGCAAAAAAAGCGCTTCCTTACTGCAATATCACCTATATCTCCGGTGATGAGATGAAAACAGCACTTTCCGGTTACCTTCAGGCTCTGTACGACCAGAACCCGGCCTCCGTCGGCGGTGAGCTGCCGGATGATGGATTCTACTATGTAAAGTAATTGTGACTGTGAAAGTTCTCAACAGTTACAAGCATTCATGCCGACTGTGAAAAACGAGGTATGGCTGGCAAAACAGTCATACCTCATTTCTATATCGCCGTTTATTCTCACGGAATTTAGTTTACATAAGTCAGTTTAATAGCTTGAGCCATGAGAAATATCTGTTATAATTTGTAACTGTTCAGTAGGTCTGCGCACTTGCTGCGCTGGCCGTAAGAAAACATAGGCTGGAAGGCAAAAATCCCATCAGCGAAGCTGATCTGGAATGGATTTTTGCACGTAACTATGAAGGCACTGAATAGTTACTATAATTTTATTATTACGATTACATGTAGAAATTCAACCGCTGGAAAGCAGCATTGATTTTTATTACACTTTATGAAAGGAGACAGCCACCATGGATCATCGTTTTTCCGGATTTCTCCGCAGGCTCTCGATCATCCTGTTCTGGATCATCCTCTGGCAGACCGCTGCCTCCCTGATCCGGAATCATATTTTCCTTGTGGGGCCTGCCGATACACTGCGGGCGCTCTGTGAACAGATCCTGCTCCCGGACTTCTGGTCCGCCATTGCGTTTTCTTTCTGGCGAATCAGCATCGGATTCTTTCTGGCGTTTTTTCTTGGACTTTTCACCGGTTCTCTGGCGTACCGTTTTCCCATCGTGGACGAATTCTTAGAGCCGCCGGTGCAGCTCATGAAGACGGTTCCCGTCGCGTCCTTCGTGATCCTGGCGCTGATCTGGACCGGCTCTAAAAACCTCTCCGTCTTTATCTCGTTCCTCGTGGTCTATCCCATGATCCATGTGAACACGAAAGCCGGGCTGATATCTGCGGACCGGGAGCTTTTAGAGATGGCGGAAGTCTTCCACATCCCGTTTATCCGCCGGGCGCTCTATATCTACCGCACAGCACTCTACCCGTACTTAAAAAGCGCCTGCCGCACTGCCCTCGGCATGGGATTTAAGTCAGGGATCGCTGCCGAAGTCATCGGTGTGCCGGACGGTTCCATCGGCGAGGGGCTGTATCTCGCGAAGATCTATCTGAGCACCGCAGAACTCTTCGCGTGGACGGTCGTCATCATTCTTGTGAGCAGTCTGTTCGAAAAGGGATTCCTGTGGATTCTGAAGAAATGTGCCGGAAAGGGGGCTGATGTGAATGAGTCCGATAAATAAAAAAAATGACACTGCTCTCGCGCTCCGCTCTGTCACCAAATCCTACGACGGACAACCGGTTCTCTCCGATCTCTCCCTGGAATTTTCCGCCGGGACTTTCTACTGTCTGATGGCACCGTCCGGAAACGGGAAGACTACAATGTTCCGGCTGATCCTCGGGCTTGAAAAGCCGGATTCCGGTGTGATCCTGTTCGGTACATCAGCAGGGGATACCGGCAATAACGACATAAAAGCTTCTTCCGGCACGGTATCAAAATCTGATCTCTGCAAGCTCCGGGGGATGCGTCCCCTGATCTCCGCCGTTTTTCAGGAAAACCGTCTTCTGGAAGGCTATACCGCCATTGAAAACCTCCGCTTCGCTCTTGGAAAGCGATATTCCCGCGAAGCTCTGACCGCATACCTGCTCCGTCTTCTTCCGGAAGATGCCCTGAATAAGCCCGTCTGTGAATTCTCCGGCGGCATGAAGAGGCGTGTCGCGATCCTGCGCGCGATCCTCGCACCGTCTGAGATCATTCTCATGGATGAGCCTTTTACCGGACTGGACACCGATACAAGGCAGCTCACGATCGATCTGGTCAAAGAGCTCTGCGCCGGAAAGCTCCTGATCATCGCTACCCATGCGGAGGACGACGCAGAGCTTCTGGGTGCGAAGATCATTCACTTATAAGTCAGGAAAAGCGTTCTCCTGTCCGGTCGTCTCATCAACGGATATCCCTCGGGAAAACGCTTTTTATTATTTACGCAAGGTGAAGACAGTAACAGATTTTTCTCTCTATCTTGCCGCAAACCGCTTATCCAGCTTCCTCATATGGAAGAAGTAGACCACAAACATCAGACCTCCCGTAAACAGCCAGGATGCCACATACACGTTCATCAACATATCAAAGGTTGTCACCATCCGGAATATTGTTGTGAGCCAGATCAGACGGAACACCACTGTTCCGAGGATCGTGATCACAGATGGCTCCAGAGATTTTCCGGTTCCCCGCAGACAGGAGCTTGTAACCTCATATGTCGCGGTCAGTCCCTCTAACGAGCACACACGATCCATCCGGATGATCCCGTACGCCGCCACTGCCGCACTCGTCGTGTAAATGCTGACAAAGAAATCCTTTCCAACGATAAAAATCACGCTGAGGATCTCCGTGAATCCAAATCCGAAAAGCAGGCAGAGCCAGAAGATCTTTCTGCACCGCTTCATATTGCCCGCGCCGAAGTTCTGACTTGTAAATGTCACCGCCGCCTGGGCAAAAGCATTGGCAATGTCGTATGTAAAATACTCAAAGTTCAGCGCCAGGGATGAACCCGCGATAGCCGCCTCTCCGAACATATTGATCCCACTCTGGATAAACACGTTGGAGACAGAGAAGATCGCACCCTGAATCCCCGCCGGAATTCCGATCATAAGGACTCTTTTCAGTTCATTTTTATCAATCCGCATGCGATGGGGCCGGAAGCAGAACTCGTCATCCCTGTTGTACAGATGGGAAAGGATCAGGAATGCGCTGACCATATTGGAAATCAGCGTGGCGATCGCGACTCCCTCAACTCCCATATGGAACCCGATGACAAGCATCAGGTTTAAAATCACATTCAGGACTCCGGAAACAATCAGATAATACATTGGTCTTCTGGTATCCCCGTAGCTTCTCACAATGGCAGATCCAAAGTTGTACGCGACCATAAATGGAATTCCCACAAAATAGATCCTGATATATAAGAGTGCCTGGTCCAACACTGTCTCCGGTGTTCCTGATGCCACCAGGATCAGCCTCGCCACCAGCATTCCGATCCCGAGAAGCCCGATCCCGAGAACCACTCCGAATGTCAAAATCGTATGGACCATGCTGTTGATCTTATTCCGGTTCTTCTGACCTATGAGGTTGGCTAAGACCGCATTCGGTCCCACTGCGAGGCCAACGATCAGGTTCACAAAAATTCCAACCAGCGCCACACAGCTTCCCACAGCCGCCAGCGCCTGTTCCCCCGCGAATCTTCCCACAACGGCAACGTCCGCTGAATTAAACAGCTGCTGTAAAATACTGCTGAACGCTAACGGTATCGAAAACAGGATCAGTTTTCCTGCCAGTCCTCCGTTTAACATATCCATTTCCTTTGATCTTACTGATGTTTCCAATGTTTTTTCCTCTCTTTTACTTCCATGTGCTGACCTGACCAGTAAATTTTTTCATATCCTCCACAGTATACCACACTTTTCTTATCTTGACACTTCAAAAGATCCATGCTATCATGATGGTAACTTGATACGCACGAGTGGCTCAGTGGTGGAGTATCGCCTTGCCAAGGCGAGGGTCGCGGGTTCGAATCCCGTCTCGTGCTTTTACAAAAACGAAAGAAAAGAGGTATCCTTTGGGATACCTCTTTTCTTTCGTTTACGCTCCGCGACGTCTCGTTCTCTCACACTAAATCAAAACGCACATCTTCTTTCTCCCATATAATTAAGGTAATTGAAATCATGATGTGCGTTTTCTTTATTCTCTCTATTTAGTTTCCCGGAAATCCCGCAATATTTCCAATCGCTTCCGTTGTAGCCACTGCTGTTGTCTCATCGCCCGGGCCGTTTGGTGCGGCTGCCGTCGTTGCTTCTGTCGCCGGTGCAGCCGTCGTCGCTGCCTCAGTCGCTGCCGCTGTCGTCGATGCAGCCGTTGTCTCACTGTGTGTGCCCTTTGTCTCAGAGCCACCTGTGGACGCCGTTGCCGCCGATGTGCCGGAAGAACCGGCTGCAGTTGTCGCAGCGGCGGAGCTCTCCGGCGCGACGCTCTCGCCTGGAACGTATCCGTCCGGCATTCCGTCTACGGCTGCCGCGGACGTGGACTCAACGGCCGTCGTCTCATCCGGTGAAACCTTCACGGTTCCCGTATTTCTGCGGATCACAGCTGCGTGTCCCTTGTAGGTCTTCGCGTGATCTTCTGTCTTCTCGACAACAGTTCCGTTCTTTGAAACGATCTTATAGGTAACCCAGCGGCTGCCGTTCGTCGCCGCCTTCTGTGTCACCTCAGTACCCGGATCCAGTGTCGGATCCTCCACATAAGTCGGCTCCGGCGGCGGAAGCTCATCCGTCTTCTCAGACTCCAGACTCCAGGTGATTCCATCTTCCAGAACCGGTACTCCGTAAAAGGAGACTGTCATCTTCCGGTTGCTGTAGTTCGCGCGGATACCGATCGCCGCCTTTGATGTATTGATAAACCTGAAATCCGGAATATCCCAGCTGATCGCCGCATCCTGTCCCGGAGTTACGTAGTTCGGCTCAAAGGTATGGGATCTTCGGAACGTGATCTGCATACCGGACTGGAATGCCACACGGTACATCGTCGAAGATACCTGGCAGACACCACCACCCGGTTCCTGTACGACCTCGCCTCCACTGTAGGCAGCCGCTTCCTGATATCCCTTTTCCGCCGTACGCTGTCCTACAACCTTATTAAAGGAAAATTCCTCACCCGGCTGCACGATGGTTCCGTTGATAGCCCTGGCCGCAAGCTTTACGTTTGTATTTCTCTTCTCGTTGGCGGTCGTCTCCGTCGTAAACGTAGAAAGAGTCTTATACTGCTCCTTCGCGTTCGCTGCGGAAAGCTCCGGCTGGCTCTCATTGACCTCAGCCTGGATCACGGCGTCATAGTTTCCGCTTGTCGCAGCCTCCACGAGGTCCTTTATAAGCTTCTCCTGGTTCACAGCCTTGCCCGGAGCTCCGTCCGCAAACAGGAACTTATCCGTCGCAGCGTCATACTCGGAGATCGATCCGTTCTTTGCCTTCACATCCCACTTCGCCGCTGCGTCCGCCGCTGCCTCTGCCGCAGCAGACTGCAGATCCTCGGAGTCTTCAACCGCGAAGGTGTACTCTCCCTCTGCCTTCCCCGTGCAGATTCCATCTAAAAACGCGTCAAGGTCAGTGTCGATCAGGTTCTCCGCGTCGATACTCTCCCCGTTGTAGGTGATCGTCACCTTCCACGGATATTCTTTTTCAATAGCGGCCTTCGCCTCACTTCTCGTCATTCCCTTTAAGGAAATTCCATTTACGCTGATATCGGATGCCTGGAATGTGGATTCCTCGATGGCACTGGCCTCCGTCTCTTTTCCGTGGCTCTTTCCGCCGGAAAAGATCCGGATCACGCCCGCGATCAGCACGACGCAGATCACCGCTCCGCCGATCATGATCCGTCGTCTCATAATGCGCTTTCTCTTCCTGCGCTGTGCCCGGATCCACGCCGGGGAATGCTGGCGGTACTCGTCCCGATGTTCTCTCTGTCTGTTTATGTTTCTCTTTTCCATATTTCTTCAACTTTCCGGAAAATTAGAATTGTTTTCCATGCTTATGTCAACATAGTTACAGGGTCCGCATTAAATGATGCCGAACCCTGATGTATACAATGTTCATCGTACACTGCTGTACGCTTCTCACATACTCACTCATTATATCGGTCTGCCAAACCATTGTCAAGAATCCAGGAGGTCTATTTGTATCTCATATCAACCTAAAAATCCCAGATGCTCCAGCAGGATCTTGACCCCCATAAGTATCAGGATCACGCCGCCGGCCAGCTCCGCCCTCGACTTATATTTCATCCCAAATATATTACCAACCTTTACCCCGACCGCCGACAGGACAAAGGTCGTACAGCCGATAAAGGTCACCGCCCAGACGATATTTACATGGAGAAATGCGAAGGTGACTCCCACGGCGAGGGCATCGATACTCGTCGCAACCGCCAGCGCCAGCATAGTTTTCACATCAAAGCTCGCGCTGACCTCTTCCTCTTCGTCCTCTCTGGATTCTTTGATCATGCTTGATCCAATGATCCCGAGAAGCACAAAGGCGATCCAGTGGTCGATCTGGGTGATCATGGATTCAAACTGGCTTCCCAGAAGATAGCCAAGGGCCGGCATCAGCGCCTGAAATCCGCCAAAATAAGCGCCGCAGAGCAACGCATGCTTCGGTTCCATTTTCGTCACCGATAAGCCCTTACAGACAGACACCGCAAAGGCGTCCATCGACAGCCCTACGGCCAGGATAAACAATTCCAGAAGTCCCATAGATCATTTCCTCCAAATTTTATTTCTTGTTGCTCTTCCCACCAGTAAGAGGCCCGCAAATGCATAAAAAAAGAGACCCCTTCTGTCTTTTCCCGACAGATAAGTCTCATCATTTAAAGTAAAACCAGGATCATTTCCAGTATGTTGGCCTTACTGCGCCAGTGGCGCCGACTACTCCCCTATTCTGGTAGTTATTCGATTCGTGATTCTAAAGAAGAATGCGGATGAAGGGATTTGAACCCCCACGGTTGCCCGCCAGCTCCTAAGGCTGGTGCGTCTGCCAGTTCCGCCACATCCGCATGATCTCCGATAGAACCTCATTATAGCGTGTTTGAAAAGAATTGTCAATTACGCTTTTGTTTTATTTTCCGCACAGGTTTCACAGGTTTCCCACCGACTGCCGCCCTGAAATATCCTTATCTACTGCGGCATTTTCTTCTCTTCCTCATCGTAGTCATCCAGGAAATTATACGTCCAGTCTCCCTTGTGATAGCCGATGACCGTTTTTAAATTAATATTGTGGACACTGTTGAAGATGTTCATGTCGATGGTATCGCAGCGCTTCCTGAGCTCCGCGATCAGCTCCTTCATCTCGTCGCGCTTCGATCCCTTTTCGCCGCCGCAGGTCGCGCAGCGCTCAGTGAAGCGGCAGGCACACTGGATAAAGTGAAGGTGGTTGTAATCTCTCCATGCCTTGATGTCCGACTCGCGGACCATGTACATCGGGCGGATCAGCTCCATGCCCTCGAAATTCTTGCTGTGAAGCTTTGGCATCATGGTTTCGACTTTTCCGCTGTACAGCATGCCCATCAGTGTGGTCTCGATCACATCATCGAAATGATGCCCCAATGCGATCTTATTGCAGCCAAGCTCTTTCGCGTGGGAGTAAAGGTAACCGCGGCGCATTCTCGCGCAGAGATAGCACGGGCTCTTATCCACGTCAGCGACAATGTTGAAGATATCGCTCTCAAACACATTGATCGGGATGCCGAGAAGCTTCGCGTTGTTTAAGATGATATTCCAGTTGTCCTCGTTGTAGCCCGGATTCATCACAAGGAATACGAGGTCGAATTTTACCTTGCCGTGAAGCTGCAGCTCCTGTAAAAGCTTCGCCATCAGCATCGAGTCTTTTCCGCCGGAAATGCAGACCGCGATCTTATCGCCTTCCTTAATTAACTCGTAGTCATGGACTCCCTTTGTGAAGCGTCTCCAGATGGACTTGCGGTATTTCGTGATGATGCTGCGCTCGATAGCTTTCGTCCGCTCCGTGACCTCTTCCTCGTTCATGACCATCATGGACAGGGACAGGCGCAGGAAGGAACGGTATCCGCCCTCCACGCTTCCGGCATCAAAGCCCGCATCACTCAAAAGCTCCGCAACGTAAAGACTCTTATTTCCGGTGTGGCAGAGTACCCAGACCGGCTTGTCCTTCGGGATCGCCGCGAGAAGCTTTCCCACATTCACGCCCTCTTCCCAGGCTTTTCCATCGCCGATGGTACCGGATTCCATGTCCGCCTCTTCCGGATTCTCCAGGTATTCTACCAGCTTGTCCTCCGGGATATTTAAGGCGGCGTCCATGGACCCCTTTTTGTATTCCTCCGCCGGACGGATGTCAATGATCGTCCGGTCGAAGGTTCTTCCATTGATCAGCTCTGCGGCTGTAATCGTTTTAATCATTCTTTTTTCTGTTCTCCGTTTACGGCCGTCTCCGGATGCCGGGATGCCGTCACTATTTCTATAGGAAGAAAAGCCCTGTATTTTCAAGGGTTTTTCCGATTTTATACAACGGTTGACATGATAACACAAGGAAAAAAAGCTGTCAATCTGTATCTATGCAGTTCTTTATTTTCCCATGATCTCCTGCAGCATATAGACTCTGTTGAACGGGAATGAGAAGTAATATCCGTCCGCGAAGTCTTCCACCATCTTCATGACTTCCTTCGCGAGCTGGATTCCCGCTGCCTCGCCTTCCTTTCGGTTCGCTTTCTCCGGATATCTCGCCACGATCTCGTCCGTCACGTTGACACCCGCAATCTCGTTCTTCATGAACATGGCATTCTTTCTGCTGATCAGCGGCATGATCCCGCAGAGGATCTTCGCGCCTGTCTCCTCCTTGATCCGGCGCAGTCTCGCCGCGTCCTCCTCCGTAAATACCGGCTGGGTCAGAAAGAACTCCGCGCCCTCTTCCATCTTCTTCTTCACACGTCCGATCTCCACATCCAGGTTTTTCCGTCCCTGGTTGATGGCGCCGCCGTAGCACAGCGGATTCTTCGCGAAGACATCCTCGTTCATCTCCTTTGCGATCTTCATGAGACCGGTGGAATCGGAGTTGAACACCGCCTTTACGGTCTGTCTCGCTGTGGACGGGATTGGATCTCCTGTGATGATCAGGAAGTTGTGGATATCGTTGATGGCGGCTCCCAAAAACAGGGACCGCATAGCGATAGCATTCCGGTCACGGCAGCAGATATGCGGCATCACATCAAGGCCTGTAGCCTGGCGGACCTTGCTCGCCATGAGGACGGAATCGACTCTCGTGCGTCCGGACGGGGAATCAGGGAATGTGAGGACATCCACGCCCGCATTCTTTAAAAGATGGGCAGATTCTAAAAGCTTCTCATCATCCGCATCGAACGGCGGAGCAAGTTCTACCGCGATAAGCTTTTTCTGTTTTCTCTCTCCGTTTTCATCGTAGAGGAATCCATGTCTCTGGACATGTCCCGTCTGCTCCCCATTATCCGTCTCTGTATCCAGGACAATCTTGTTTAAGATTCCGTCCCATGAAGACATTTCTCCGATAAATTCCGGGGTCGTTCCACAACATCCGCCGAGAATATCTGCGCCGAGCGCCTGAAGTTCCTTCATCTTCTCCGCAAAGTATGCCGGTGTGTTGCCAAACTGGAGCTTATTTCTTGTCAGTGTCGGATATCCCGCATTCGGGATCGCAAGCAGGAACTTATCCCCAGGACGTCCTGCCTTTTCCAGGATCTGGCGCATATGGGCCGGACCTACGCCGCAGTTTAAGCCCACCGCATCGATCTCCGGAACAGCCGCCGCATCCGCTAACAGGCGCTTCGCGCTGAGTCCCGCCGCGCTGTAGCCAAACTGGTTTACGGAGAAGGAGACCATGATAAACATCTCATATTCCGCGCAGATCTTTTTGATCGCCGGGAGAATTCCGTCGAGGTCCGCGAATGTCTCAAAATCCAGAACTGTGACACCGCACTCCGCAAAGGTCTTCGCAATCTGATAATACTCGTCCGCCGCTGCCGCCGCGTCCTCCGCTCCATTCACCGGAATCGGGCCGATATCTCCCGCAATCCAGGCATCTCTCCCGTTTACCGCGTCTCTCGCGATCTCAACCGCCGCCTGAATGTTTTTCTCAACTTCCGCAAAATCCTCCTGCAGTGTTTCTGTGTTTGACGCAAAAGTATTTGTCCTGATAAATTTCGCTCCGGCATTCAGGTATTCTTCGTGGATCTTCTTTACCTTCTCCGGCGCAGTAATATTTGCCAGCTCCGGGATATCCTGGGTCTGGTATTTTGCGGCAAAATAGGTTCCGAAGGCGCCGTCGGTGATGAGGTTGGTGGTTTTCAGATATTCGCGTAAATTCATGTTCGTCCTCCTGTGGGGTATCAGCTTTTATGGGGTAGTCTGACATTCTGACACAATTATTATATAGAAAAACCGGACCTCTGAGATTCAGAGATCCGGCAATTCATAAGAAGAGCGGGTGATGGGAATCGAACCCACGTATCCAGCTTGGAAGGCTGGTGTTCTACCATTGAACTACACCCGCGTATAAGTAATGAGAGGTAGCTGATGACATCGAAAGTTTTCGTTGGGAGCTTGCTCACATAAGAAAAAATTTCTATGTCAGCAGTTATCGCCGTTGCAAACGGCGATTATGGAGCGAAGCTCCATAATACCTCGGAGTCATCCTCACCATTACCTCTAATGCCCAAAGCTGGAATCGAACCAGCGACACGAGGATTTTCAGTCCTCTGCTCTACCAACTGAGCTATCTGGGCGCATAAATTTGGAAGCACAGAGGAAAGGTAATAAATTTACGAAGAAAATTCCGTTGGGAGCTTGCTCACATAAGGAATTTTATTTGGAAATTTATTCAATCTGGGACTTTTCATTCCCTAACTTCCTGAATCAATAATGGGCGGAGGTGGATTCGAACCACCGAAGCAAGTTGCAGCAGATTTACAGTCTGTCCCCTTTGGCCACTCGGGAATCCGCCCATATCATTCTGACAAGTCAAAATGATACCATACATTAATTCAAAAATCAAGCAATTTTTTCATCATCCTGCCCAGAACTCCGCGCGATAAAGATCATCGCCCCATTTCCCGGAAGCTCCACTTCCATCACACCATCCACCACCGGGTATTTCAGGCTTCCCACATTGTAGCGCTTCGCGTCCGTGAGCATCACACGGACCATGGCATCTGCGGTCACCTCCGCTTCCCATACCGGGATCCGGACTCTCTGTGCATAGTCCTCGCTGTTCACCACGACGACTCCCTGCTCGTCTGCGTCAAACCTTCCGTAGGCGATCATGCCGTTCTCTGCCAACAGCGGCTTAAACGCCCCCCGCCTGAACGCAGGAGTCCTGTTCCGGATCCCCGTCAGATACCGGTGGAATTCCGTGAGCTCCAGATCTTCCTTTCCCCACGGGAACGTTCTCCGGTTGTCCGGATCTGTCCAGCCGCAGACACCGGCCTCATCCCCGTAATAGATCGTCGGAGCCCCCGGCCATGTCATCTGGATCAGGGCGCCGGAGCGGAATGTTCCGTAATTGATGCCTTTTTCCGCGTTCTCAGCGTCCTCCGGCTTATAAAGCCGTCCCACCACGCGGTTCGTTCTCGTAAGGAATCTCGAGTGATCGTGGTTCGAAAGCTCATTCATCGCCGCGTATAGCGATCCCGTCTGCATCCGGCTCATATTGGAGAGCATGGAGCACATAAACGCCTGACTGTTGTGGAGCAGGTGCTCATCCTTCCGCTCGCTGTGCTTCTCAAGGCCTGTGAGGAACCAGGAGATCGGCTCCATGAACGCATCGTAATTCATCACCGTGTCCCACTGATCCCCGGAAAGCCAGTCTGAAGCATCCCCATAATGTTCTGCCAGGATCAGCGCGTCCGGATTCGCCTCCTTCACCGTCCGTCGGAAATCTCTCCAGAACCGGTGGTTCATCTCCGGTGAATGCCCAAGATCCGCCGCCACGTCAAGTCTCCAGCCATCAATGGAATACGGCGGGGAGAGCCAGCGTTTCGCGATATCCAGCACATACTGGTACAGCTTCTCCGATCCCTCGTAATTTAACTTCGGCAGCGTGTTATGTCCCCACCAGCCTTCGTAGGAATCATTGTCCGGCCATCCGTCCTGATCTCCGAACAGGAAGAAATCCCGGTATGGACTGTCCGCTGTCAGGTAAGCCCCCGGCTCATACCCGCCGTCCTTCTCATAGATCTTCTCCCGGTCCATCCATTTATTGAAGGAACCGCAGTGGTTGAACACGCCGTCCAGGATGATCCGCATCCCCCTCTTATGGACCTCCTGCACAAAGCGGGCAAAAAACTCATCGCTGGCCTCCAGATTTTCCCGGTTAGAGGTGCGCACAGAATACCGCTTCGCGTTGCCGTTGTCCGACGCATCCCCCGTCACAAGGCCGCCCTCATCCTTTACGATCACGCCGTAATGCGGATCGATATGCTCGTAATCCTGACAGTCGTACTTATGGTTCGACGGAGACACGAACACCGGACTCAGGTAGAGGACCTCCACCTTCAGACTCTGAAGATAGTCTAACTTATCCCAGATCCCCTGAATATCACCGCCGTAAAACCGGTCCACATCGAGAACCGAAAGCCGATCATCCCATTTTTCCACCTTCGTCACCGGGAATCCGATGTAGACATACTCGTCCCCCAGAACATCGTTCGTCGGATCTCCATTGTTAAACCGGTCCACGAAGATCTGGTACATCAGGGCACCCTTCGCCCATTCCGGCACATGGAATCCCGGTGTGATCACGAAAGGCGCATCCATGCCGCCGGCCTCCAGAACGCCGAGACGATTGTAATGGCAGACCTCGCTCCCCTTTACCGCCTCAAAATCATATCGCAGCGGGGTCTCCCCCACTAAAATCTCTGTCTCATAGAAATCAAATCTTCCGATGGATTCCTTTTTCTTAAGCTCCAGCCGCCTGCCCTCTTCCCGGCTTACGGCATCCCGGACCACCGCATACACACGATCCACATCCCCGGCTCCGGTCCGGAACCTGATCGTTACCTGCTCCCCGCACTCCGGTTCTTCCGGGATGCGGTACTCTTTTGTCCCATCACTGAAAAGTGCCGCCTTCAACATATTTTGAATGGCCTCCCTTACTGATCTGAAACGGCTGCCCGGTCAGCACGCAGCCGTATGACTGATATCTGTTTTCATTTACTTCACTCACAAGTGTTATTATACAGGATTGCACACCTGTTTGCACGTTTTTTTCAGAAAATAGATAGACCCGAAAATAGAAAGACCTGAAACAAGCCGCTCTGAACTGCGGCAAAAATTCCAGGTCTTTTGTCTAAAAATGGACAGAAAGAAAGCCAGCGGGGGGAACCACTGGCCTTCTTCCGGAAAAGGTATTATGTCTCTTATGGGGTATAGCAAAAACTATATAATGTATTGGGGGGTTACATGTAGTAATATAGCATAGGAATCCGGATAAGTGTGCACAAACATTTAAAAACATGAAATTTTTTTTTGTTCATTTTGCTACTGGCCCATTTTTCTTTATGCATTTTTATCATTTCAAACAAAAAATCGACGTTTGGCTGTATTTCTCTTGCACAAACGTCGATTTACTTAAGTTCCTAAAGTTTTACTCAAAATGACCCGTCAAAGCATTTCTAAGTCTTTCTTTTTCTGCTGCCCAGGGAACCACCGACGCAGAAATTTATTCTGTTGCTGCAGACTTTTCCTCAGCACCTGTAAATAAACGGTCAAACTCCGCCTGACCGATCTTCTCTTTCTCGATCAGCAGCGCAGAACACTTATGGAGAATATCCTCATGCTCCAGAATGATCTGTTTCGCCTTCGCATAGCACTCGTCGATGATCCGCTTTACCTCGCTGTCGATATCGGAGGCAACACGCTCGCCGTAGGATCTCGTATGCGCAAGATCTCTTCCGATGAACACCTCGTCATCATCACTGCCATAGTTGATCATTCCGAGCTTCTCAGACATACCGTACTGGGTCACCATCGCCCGGGCAATCGCAGATGCCTGCTTGATGTCCTGGGAGGCACCGGTGGTCACATCACCGAAGATGATCTCCTCAGCGATCCGTCCGCCAAGGGAAACCATGATGGTCTCTAACATCTTACTCTTCGTGTTGAACATCTCGTCCTTTTCCGGAAGCGGCATCGTGTATCCGGCTGCGCCCATGCCGGTCGGGATGATGGAGATCGTGTGGACCGGACCGACATCCGGGAGTTCATGGAACAGGATCGCATGGCCTGTCTCATGGTAAGCCGTGATCTTCTTCTCCTTCTCGGAGATCACCCTGCTCTTCTTCTCCGCGCCGATTCCGACCTTCACGAATGCCTGATCGATATCGGCCTGGAGAATATAACGGCGGGACTGCTTTGCGGCGAGAATTGCCGCCTCGTTTAAGAGGTTTTCCAGATCCGCACCGGTAAATCCGGCTGTGGTCTGTGCCACTCTTGTCAAATCTACGTCATCACCCAGCGGCTTTTCCTTGGAGTGGACCTTTAAGATCTCCTCGCGTCCGCGGATATCCGGTTTTCCGACTCCGACTTTACGGTCGAAACGACCCGGTCTTAAGATCGCCGGATCCAGGATATCTACACGGTTTGTCGCCGCCATGACAATAATTCCCTCATTGACTCCAAAACCGTCCATCTCAACGAGAAGCTGGTTTAAAGTCTGCTCGCGCTCATCATGTCCGCCGCCCATACCGGTACCGCGGCGTCTCGCGACCGCATCGATCTCGTCGATAAAGACGATGCACGGCGCGTTTTTCTTCGCGTCCTCGAAAAGGTCACGGACACGGGATGCGCCGACACCGACGAACATCTCTACGAAGTCCGATCCGGAGATGGAGAAGAACGGGACACCGGCCTCACCGGCAACCGCCTTCGCGAGAAGTGTCTTACCGGTTCCCGGAGGACCCACAAGGATCACTCCCTTCGGGATCCTCGCGCCCACATCCGTATATTTCTTCGGATTCTTTAAAAAATCAACGATCTCTTCGAGCTCTTCCTTCTCCTCCTCAAGTCCTGCGACCTTTGAGAAGTTCACGGAATTTGTCCGGCTCATCTTCGCGCGGCTCTTTCCAAAATTCATCATCTTGGAGTTTCCGCCGCCGCCCCCGCCGAGTCTCGCGTTCATAAACATAAACATGAACATGATGACCACGGCGCTCAATGCTACCGGGATAATGACGGACATCAGGTAATTCTCCTGAGGAACATTCTCGACAATATAGTCGATAGAGTTTTCCTGGAGAAGTTTTTCTGCTTCTTTTACATCGGACACTGCGACAACTGCCCGGTCTCCGCTTTTCAGCAATATATCCAGGGTTCCGGTCGGCGGCTGCTGGTTCTGATTGATGTCTACGGATTCGATGGTCTTATTCTCGACGGCCACCATGAATTCCTGGTGGGTCATCTCCTGGCTGAATAAGCTCCCCTGGCTCGTCAGGCTTGACGCGAATGTGATAAGCGCGATCACAAGCAGGACGAGACCGATTCCGCGGAACTGCTGGTTCTGTTTCAACTTGGGGTGCCTCCTTACTGCTGCTCCACAACGCCGATGAACGGAAGGTTGCGGTATTTCTGGTCATAATCGAGGCCATAGCCTACAACAAACTCATCCGGGATCGTAAAGCAGGTGTAATCAACCTTCACCTGTTTCTTTACGCGGCGCTCCGGCTTGTCAAGCAGGGTGCATAAGTGGATGGAGTTCGGATTTCTCTTGTGTAAAATATCGATGAGGTACGCAAGTGTGCGTCCGGAATCGATAATATCCTCCACGATCAGGACATTTTTGCCCTCAAGCGGCTGGTCCAGATCTTTGATGATCTTTACAACACCGGAGGACTCTGTGCCGCTGCCGTAGCTGGACACGGACATAAAGTCCAGTGTTACCGGAACCGTAAGGCGCTTCGCGAGCTCGCAGGTAAAGAATACGCCGCCCTTTAAGATACAGATCAGGTGAACAGCTTTTCCCTCATAGTCCTTATTGATCTGATCCGCGATCTCTTTGATCCGCCTGTCAACTTCTTCTTCATTTAATAATACACGAATTTTATCAGCCATGGTCTTCTCCTTTGCAATTCCAGATGCCTGCCTGTCCGCCGTCTTCCGGCTGTTCTCCCCCATCAGGCAGGTTCACCTCCGCCTCCAGGATGTGCTCAGTCTCATCTGTTATTTTATAATAATCACTGATTCGGTATCCGATCACCCATAATACATGATCTCCGTCCGCAAGAACCGGGATCCGGTCCCGCTCGTTTTCCGGGATCTTTTCATCGATCATATACCTGCGGAGCTTCTTTTTTCCACCGCCGGAAAGTGTGAGATAATCCCCATTTTTCCTGTATCTTATGGATAATCCAACGTTTATTTTATCATAGTCAAACCATTTCGTATACTGGTTTTTCGGAATTTCCGGTTCTTTTTTCCGTGAGCTGGCATGGAGGTGGATGGAGGCCGGACCAACCCCAAACGTCTCATCCAGATCCGTCCTGAGCCTGATCTCTTTCTCAAAACTGCCTTCATTTTTCCATTTCTTCCCGGGATCAGAGCTTTCCCCCGCGCTCCTGCTTTCCCGATCCTGTACGATCTTAAGAGTCTCATATCCCCGCACCGCCTGAAGACCGTAGGGCAGGTTTACGGTATGTCCGCCGCCCGGGCCGGTGAGCTTCATGACAGCGCTGATATGACGTTCCGTAATATCCTTTGCTTTCCCCGCAGCATTTAAGACCATGCGGCGGATAATATAGGTTTTCAGGATCTCGGGCTGGGGATCGAACAGGTTTGTGCTGATTTTTGTATACATTTTCATCGCATTTTCTGCCACTTTCGAGTCCTGACCTGTCCCAGACTCTTTTCCATCTGCTTCCCCCGCATTTTGGGAAGTCGGCTGTTTTGCCTCTTCTCTTCTTTTTGAACAGCTTTCTTCCAGAATTCTCTCTGCCTCCATCTCAAAATACACGTCTGCCTGCGCCGCAAGCTCCGACACAGCCAAAATATGTTCTGCTGCCCTGCTGTTTATGTTCTCCTTCACCCAGGGCAGGAGCTCATTTCGGATCTTATTCCGGGTATAGTCATTTTCCCTGTTCGTGGAATCTTCACACCAGGAGAATCCCTGTTCTTTTAAGTATTCCTCAATTTCCTTCCGCGAAACACATAACAGCGGACGGATGATCTTCCCCCGCACCGGCCGGATTCCCGAAAGTCCCGCGAGTCCGCTCCCCCGGAAGAGATTTAAAAGCACAGTCTCCGCGTCATCGTCCTCATGATGCGCGACAGCAATCTTCGCGCATTGATATCTCTCTGCGGTCTCTTCCAGATGCCGGTATCTCAGGATCCGCCCGGCCTCTTCCCCCGATAAGCCATGTTCCTCCGCATATGTCTCCACCTTTTCATGCGCCACGGTGAACGGGATCTCCAGTTGTTTACATAACTCTCCCACAAACTGCTCATCCCGGTCCGCCTCCTCCCCGCGGATTCCATGGTTCATATGGAACGCAAAAACTCTGATTCCAAGTTCCGCTGCCATCCCGTTCAAAAGCAAAAGCAGGCACACCGAGTCCGCGCCGCCCGACACCGCCGCCAGAACGCCGTCCCCCCGGTCTGTCATATGCTTGTTCCTCATAAACCCCAGAACCTTCTGCCGGAACCGTCTTCTGTCTGCATCCGCTTTTCCTTCCATCTTTTCTGCCATTTTCTTCTCCGTTATCTTCTCTGTATTGTCCCAGTGTAACTATTCAGTACCTTCATAGTTACTTGCAAAAATCCATTCCAGATCAGCTTCGCTGATGGGATTTTTGCCTTCCAGCCTATGTTTTCTTACGGTCAGCGCAGCAAGTGCGCAGACCTACTGAACAGTTACGTCTCAGTTTTCATTCTGATGCTGTCTTTTCTTATTGCCCCGCAGGCACAGATGATCTCATCCATAGATTCCGCCCACCAGCACCGTCATATCATCTCTCGGCTCCCCCTCAAAGGACAGCGCAAACGTCAGGATCAGCTCCGCCGTTTCCTGCGCCCCCGCATCGGGCAGTCCGTCTAAAAATTCCCGGAATGCTCTCTCTTTTTCCACGCCCGGCATGGCCTCCAGAACCCCATCGCTGACCATGATGATCTTATCCCCGTCCCAGAGCTTTCTCGATATCATCACCGGCTCCACAGGATTCAGCACTCCCGCCGGGACCGTCTCTGACTCCAGAATTTCCGCCTCGCCGCCGCCCCGTCGGTCCGGCAGCAAAAACGATGCCGCCGCTCCAAGCTTCATCATCTCCAGCACTCCCGTATAGAGATTCACAAGTCCCAGGTCCATCGTCGCCGGCCGGTCACCCATTCCATTCAGAAGCAGTACCGTATTGATCAGCTTCAAGGTGGATCTCGCCGAAAATCCCGTATCCAGAAGCTGCTCCGCCAGCTCCATTACCCGCTCACTGTCAGCTCCCGCAGCCGGTCCGCTCCCCATTCCATCCGAAAGACTCAGCGCCACCTGCCCCGGCAGCGTGTCCCGGAACATGTAATTATCTCCGGAAATCTCTTCCCCCTCCTTCGGTGTCTTTGCACTCCCGATGAGCAGCCGATAGCTCCCCTTTTCGATCAGCCGCACCATGGAGGAATTCCGCGTGATCAGTGTCTTCCCGTTCCGTGCCGGTACAAACGCTGAACCCACTGCCTGTCCAAACAACGCCGCGGCGTCCTTCACAGTCACACATCTTCCATTCCCTGTCCGTGCCGTGAGGAATGCCTCGCGGTGCCCGTCTCCATATTTCAAGACCAGAAGATCCTCCAGCACGACACGATGTTTCCGAAATGTCATCCGCACCGCCGGAAGCAGCGTTTCTGTCACGTCCTCCGCCTGTTCCATCTGACCGGAAAATTCACCTAAGATCCCCGCCATCTCCTCAAACTGCAGCATGACCACATCCCGGCTCTCTAAAAAACGGTTCTTCCAGGCAAGCCCCATCGTGGATCGCCCGAGACTTCGATTTAATTCCCGCAGATAATCTGTCTTTTTCCGGCACCGGTCCAGAAATTCCCTGGGCATATCCGGGTACTCCAGTGCGCCCTTTTTCTCAAAAGAGCGGAGCAGATAATAAAGGAAGTAATTCTCCCCATCCTGCTGCTTCAGGCATTCCTGTTTCAGGCCGCAGCGACCGCAGCTTCCGCAGACCATAGCGGCCGCTGATTCCAGTGCCGCGATCCCGTCCTCCCTCGAAAGTCCGGGTTCTCCGCCGGAATTTTTCATGACCTTTGCAAGCTGTCCCAATGACTCCGAGATCTCCGCCAGTCTCCCCGCCGCGTAGCCGCCGGATCCGGACAGCTTTCTATGTACCTCCCGATTTCCAAACACAAAAAATCCCTCCTAACCTGCGTACCCTGTCACAGAGACCGTACGGATCTCCATAACCAGCTTTAACGGCGCAGAATACGCCATTTTATTATATGCAGGCAGGCGGGAAATATTTGTCGGATTCCCGTATTTCATTTTTAAAAGTTGATGACACGATTCGCTCTACTTAGACTCATCCGCCTTAAATAAGATCTCGTCCTTATTTACGAGCCCAAGCTTCTCTTTCGCGATCTTCTCAACATACTGCTTCGTCTGGACATACACGCGGTACTCTTCAAGTTCCGCAGCTCTCGCCTCTTCCTTCGCGAGCGTCTTCTCAAGCGCCTGTTCCCGCGCCTGATACTCCAGATCGCGTTCTCTCAGGGAAGCTCCGCCGATATGGACAACAACTGCAAGGCTCGCCACAACTGCCGTGATACCGATCAGCGCCATCCGGTTACCCAGACTGTTTTTCGATCTTCTTTTATTTCGTCTGTTCCGGTTTTCTCCCATGATTTCTCGCTTCCTTCTGAATTTTCCGTCCCGTTCTAACCAACAAAACTATTCTATCTTTTAATCTTATACCATTTTTTCAGCTTTTTCAATAGCTGAAACACATTCCGGCTAATGATTTTATCGTAAAAGATCATACCGAAAAACACACATGCGATGATGTAGGCCCGGACGATCCCGCTGTTCTCATAAAACAGGAGAAGAAACGTCATGACCGCCGCATAGATCCAGTAAAAGAAGTCCTCGAGCCCTGTCCACAGCCGCCCGTGGGGAACAAAAAAGCGGAACAGCCTCAGACAGTCATAACTTGCCATCAGGATAAAGCCAAGCACTGTGCTCATGCCCACCAGACGGACCTCCAGCGCAAGATAAGGACTCACAAAGCCACCTCCGGGTTTCAAACGGTCTGCTTCTGCACTTGCCCAAATTTTCTTTCCTTTTGAAAAAGAATGTGCCCTGGCACATCTGGGCGTCCCGCGCGGTCACAATTTCCCCGCTACTTAAATAATTTCGCCAGAAAGGATCCCCCGCTCTTTGCGCCGCCCCCCGCCGAATACACAAGGCTGTCCGTCCTTCCCTCAATATCGATCTCACCTTTTTCCAGACTCAGCCGGTTCACATGGAGGTCTTTTCCCCTGATGGTCAGAAGTCCCATGTCCGTGTCCAGCACGATGGTATTCTCATCAAAAGAGATCACATCCAGGATCCCCGTAAGATTTCCCTGATTTCGGTTGTTCAAAACGATCCTGTGCGCCATCCCCGGATTCTCTTCCATAAAAACCTCCCTGTATATGTAAATATGTTTTAAATATATGAAGCGAAAAAAATTTTATGCTGTTTTTCACTTTTGGTATATTGAAATACATTTTCGCACCTTACATAAAAAACCTCATCAGTTTTCACTGTGAGGTTTTTCCTAAATATATTCAAACATTTCCTTCGTATCTTCCTTGCGGATCGTCTCCTGCACGCTCGTCACACGGACCTTTACGGCTTTTGTTCCGAACGCAACTTCGATCACGTCTCCAATCTTTACTTCCGCGCTGGCTCTCGCAACCTTGTCGTTCAACATCACACGGCCGCTGTCACACGCCTCGTTCGCTACGGTTCTGCGCTTGATGATACGGGATACCTTCAGATATTTGTCTAAACGCATAATTGCTCCTTTTCCCTCCAGTACCGCGCTTCAACCCGGAACATACATGTTCCGCCTTGACCGCCCCGGCTGGAGCATTACCTGAAAACAATTACCCCCTCCGCAATACGCATATCACGGAGGGGATCTAAAACATGGCTGCCTGACGCAGTCACTTTATCATTCTAAACAGAATTAAGCGTTTACCATATCCTTTAAAGCCTTACCAGCTTTGAATTTCGGGTTCTTGGAAGCTGCGATTGTGATCTTCTCACCTGTAAGCGGGTTTCTTCCCTCTCTTGCTTCTCTCTCGGATACTTCGAATGTACCGAAACCAACTAACTGTACTTTCTCACCTTTAACTAACTCTGCTGCAATAACATCTGTGAAAGCCTTCAGTGCCTTCTCAGCATCTTTCTTGGAAAGTTCTGCCTGCTCAGCAACTGCTGCGATTAATTCTGTCTTGTTCATTTGTTTTATTTCCTCCTAAAATTCATTTCAAAACCCGCGGACAAAGCCTGCCCGAAGGACCTTTGCATTGCACTCTTACATTTATATATGTTTCTGCATTCTTTGTCAAGGATTTTCGCCTGTTTTTGCTGTGTTTTTGCGCGCTTTTAGTCGGTGTGCAGCGCCCTCTTTCTCTTTTCTTCCCGTTCCCGTTTCTTGATCGCTTCCCAGAGGTCTTTCTCGTTCTCCACCTCCGGAATTTCGCCCCCGAAGATCCTCGGATGACGGCGGATCATCTTCTCGCAGATGCCGTTCACCACATCATCCACGGTAAAGTTTCCCCGCTCCGCCTCGATCTCACTGTGGAACATGACCTGAAAAAGGACATCTCCCAGCTCCTCACAGAGATTTTCCGTGTCATGATTGTCGATCGCCTCGAGCACCTCCGCGCATTCCTCCACAAGATGCTTTTTTAAAGTATCATGATCCTGTGCCCGGTCCCACGGACAGCCGTCCTCCGCGCGCAGCGTCTTCATGATCTGCTTTAAATCCTCGAATGTATACATACTCATTCCTCGCTTTTTTCTGTTTCGTTTTCCTGCTGTTCTCTACTGCCATTGTAACCGGATTCCATTCTCCTGGCAACCTGCATTCTGCTTTTCCTGTCATTGCTGTTCACGCTTTGCGCAAACAGTAACTTTCTGTCTGCAATCCGCAGCGCAATATCGTTGCAGCAATTGACGATTCCATAAAAAAAAGCTATACTTTTACCTGTCGTGTCTTTTGACATGCCAACATGCAGGCTGGGATTTTTCCTCAGCCGAAGCTTCACAGGAGGACATCATGAATATCACACAAAAACAAAAGGGCATCCTCTTTATGATCCTGTCCGCGCTCTCTTTCGCTTCCATGCAGGTCGTTGTCCGCATGAGCCGCGAAATTCCAACGATGGAGCAGATCTGCGTCCGCAATCTTTTCATCTTAATCGTTTCGTTTTTCATTATCCGCAGCAAAAAAGGTTCCTACTACGGACCAAAAAAATACCAGCCGTACCTCTTCGGCCGCTCTTTCTTCGGATTTCTCGGCCTGATCACGCTGTTCTACGCCTCAAGCCATGCGGCGCAGGGAGACGTCACGGTATTAAATAAGCTCTCCCCGATCTTTGTCACTCTGCTGGCAGCCGTTTTCATGAAGGAAAAGCTTTCCCCGATTCAGATCCCGGCGCTGGCGCTGTCGGTCCTCGGCGCGTTTATCGTATTCCGCCCGAGCTTCCAGTCTGACCCGTTCCCGCTGGTGGTCGCTCTGCTTTCTGCCGTCACATCCGGAGTCGCCTACACATTCCTCGGCTACTTTAAAGGGAAGGTTGACGGGATCACCGTCATCATGCACTTTTCTACCTTCAGCGTGTTCGGCTCCCTGCCCTTCGTGATCGGCAATTTCGTTATGCCGGATCTGCGCCAGTTCATGCTGCTCATGCTGATCAGCCTTTTCGGCTCCCTTGGACAGGTCTTCATCACCTACGCCTACCGCTTTGCCCCGGCATCCGAGATCAGCATCTACAACTACTCCGGAATCCTGTTCAGCATCCTTCTCGGCGCCGTGATTCTCGGTGAACCGGTAAAATCCACCTCGCTCCTCGGCGGCGCGCTGGTTGCGGTCGCTTCGATCATGGTGTATATTTACGGGAATTCGAAGAAGCCGGTACGTCGTTAAGAAAAGAGTGTACTTTTGGGTGTTCGCGGGAATTTTCCGGAATTTGCGAGGGCATAAATAACGAATTCCACAGTATAATGAGGACGTTAACGACGAATTTCACAGTATAATGAGAACATAAACGACGAATTCCACATTATGATATCGAAGGAAGTTTTCTCTTCCATGATATCATAATGTGGAATTTTTCATTTTTTATATCCCTGAGCATATCTTTTCAGCAGCGTTTCCGCTGTTTTTGTCTTGCCCAATCCTGAATTTTCAGCTTTCCATCTGCCTTCCCAGAAATCCCGCTGCCGTCGCCGCCAGCCGAACCTCCGATTCCGCAAACTTCGCCCGCGGATCCCGGCTCATCACGATGACCGCCCCGATCGCGTCACCTTCACAGATGATCGGAGTGATGACCTGAGCAGTGATCCCCTCACCGTCATCATCCGTCACCGGAGTAAATGCCCGTTCGCCCTTTCCGGCCTGTACCGTCATCCGCTCCTGGATCACATGCTCCAGTGCCCGGCTGATGGGTTTCTGGAAAAAATCCTTTTTCGCCCCGCCGGCCGCCGCGACCACCTGATCCCGGTCCGTAATACACACCATAAGCCCTGTCGACTGCGCCATCGCATCTGCATACTGCCCCGCAAACGCGTTTAACTCCATCATCGGAGAGTACTTCTTCAGAATGATCTCCCCCTCGCGGTCCGTGAAGATCTCCAACGGCGTTCCTTCCCGCAAACGCAGGGTGCGCCTGATCTCCTTCGGAACTACCACACGGCCGAGGTCATCAATCCTTCTCACAATTCCCGTAGCTTTCATAACGTCTATTCCTCCTGCATACCACTGCTTCCATATCGTGTGACTTATGGGTAGTATGTGAAAAAATACCGGGATTATTCCTTTTTTTCTGGCGCCTTTCCTGCCGATACGCAGGCTTACCGGCTGTTTTTATTTTACTTCCACTAACTCGATCTTGAAATTCAGCTCTTTTCCGGCCATCTCATGGTTCGCGTCAAGAGTGATCATCTTCTCGTCCTTCGCAGTAACCTTTACCGGGAACGGCTGTCCGCTCTGGTTTGTAAGGTATACCTGCTGTCCGACTTCCAGATCCTCGGAACCCGGGAGATTCGCAATCTCAAGTGTGAGGATCATATTCGGATTCGGCATTCCGTAAGCTTCCTCCGGCATCAGGTGGATCTCCTTGATCTCACCGACTTCCATATCCGCAACTGCCGCGTCAAATCCCTTGATCATCTGTCCGGCACCGCATACGAACTCCAACGGCTCGCCGCGGTCATAGGAAGAGTCAAACTGTGTACCATCGTTAAAAGTACCTCTGTAATGTGTGCGGCATGTCTTTCCAACATTGCGTCCTGTCATCTTTCAGTTCCTCCGATATTCTCTATTATTTCCTGCACGCCTGCGTTCTATCACGGTCATCGCAGCAAATGTGCAGACCTCATCCGCAAAACCTGCCTCTGACCGGCTTTTTGCGGATGTTTTGTAACGAATTCATGCATTCCTATCCAGTATACCTGTTAAAAAGAATATTGGCAACTTATTTCAGGTACCGCCGTGCTTCACCTAAAATGAAAATTTAAATTCCACTTCTCCAAAGGGCGGTGGAGTTTACTCT
>ERZ1026901.254-NODE-254-length-46954-cov-61.635536_pt1 | contig 46954 bp, 35 predicted proteins | sample MGYA00380179_ERZ1026901 | MGnify/ENA primary metagenome ERZ1026901 (study PRJEB33269, sample SAMEA4719815) | human gut metagenome | biome: human-associated habitat; feature: organic feature; material: feces | place: Cameroon | collected 2013-10 ... | reverse complement strand
CTGCGGACGCATTTTTCCATAGAATTTCATTCACAGCATCAAAATACCTAAATATAATTTCGTATATTTCTTCGTCTTTATTTTCAATATACAGCTTCCTTAATACAGAAGCATCTCGTTTACCATTACTTTCCATTTTTTTCAAATCAGAACGATTACCCGGTCCAGACCATAAAGAGCGTTTCATGGCAAGGAAATCCCTATCTTTTTGAGGATTAGAAGATATGAGGTGCATGATACCTTCTACCATAGCCGCAGTTGATAATAGCCATTTTGTTCTATCTGTAATTTCTTCTATCGATGAGAAAAGTGGGGCTAACTTTATCTTTTGATAAAGCGGAGAGTCTTTTCTAAAATTAAATTTTCGAGTAAGATAAACAGCCAATTTTTCTGGCGACCAGGTATTTGAAGGTTTGTCTTCAACATCATATCCGAAAAGTTCTAAGGCCAAGCTTTTGTCTACTTTTTTTTGATTACCGTTTATTGTAGCGAAAAGATACGCTTGGTAAGGATTGGGCAAATCAAAAAAAATGGAGCAGACTAATTCTATATCCTGAAATTGTTCTTCTGTATAAGAGAACGCATTAAGCCTATGTTGACCATCAATTATTAGTGATGAAACTCCTGACGGAATTTCTATTTCAAAGCAATCAGAAATAGAAGTTGGATGTATACTCCATCTTTTAGATTGCTCTTCTATAATATTTCCTTCATTGTCTACATTTGCGGCAACTAAGATAGAAGTAGGAAAACTCATCTCGGCTGATTTGATAAAATTCGCAATCGCCTTCAGTCTTGGCAATTTAAGAGGTCTTTGATTCCCTATCAATTTTCCCTCTTTATTATAACGAGCAACAGAAGATGTTGAAATATCAAGTAACTCTTTTGCTTTGATTTTTGCAATAAAGAAGTCTCCAAGAGGTTGACTAACTTTTATTCCATATATTTTTTTCATACGATAATATAATTTTATATATCTCCTCCAAGTGGGCTTGTCGGATTTTTGAAAATATTTCTATTTCTATTTTGATACCACCACAACCAGCAATATAGAAAGTAAACTAGTATAGATATAATTAGAGCAGCAATCTCAGATCTTTTAAGAATGCCAACTACAATAATTGATGCCAATAATGGTACAACTAACCATGCGATACCGTAAAAGTCATCGTTGTCCTCTCTATTTTCTGGCTTGTTGTCTATCATTTCTAAGATTCTTTCCGCAGAAGCACATACAGAAGCAATGGCAATGGTAATTAATCCAATTGCCACGTCTTTACATCCTATATCTAAAAACAGAATAGACATCCATATACTGCTAGATCCACATATTAAGAAAAATAATATGAAGAACATCAATTTACGCTTATGCGATTTTATCCAATCCATGATTTTTCTTAATTATTTTTCTTTCCAATACTGAACAACTTCAAATAAATCACCTTTCTGCAACTCTTTAATATTAGATACACATTGTCCGTTATCTAATTTTTCAAGATTTCGCATAGTCCGAGATCCATCCTTTTCACTCAGACCAAGGAATTTGTTTATCGCTTTTATATTATTAAGGTCATTTATTGGCAATAAGAATGCTGTCTCACATTCTTGTGAGAAATCGAAATTGCCTTGATTGTATTCTGATATTCCTTGAGAGAGAAGAACTATAGAGACTCCATATGAGCGAATTTTTCTGAGTAAAACTTCCAAAATCTCCAAAGACTTCTTTTCACGGAATAAATCATGAGCTTCATCGATCATTAATACATAACGCATACTTCTGTTACCATCAACGACTTCTGTACCACCCATATTAGTAAACACATTGAAGATGTAGTTGATGATAAGAAAGATTGATGTAAATCGAACAGTACTATCCAATTCACCTGATAATGAAAAGTAATAATTGTTGTTTAGAAAGATACTTGGGTCATTGACTTTTGAAGCGAAGAGTTCATACTCACTCAGGCGCTCCATAATCTCTGTAAGAGTGTCACGGTTATCACCTACTGATTCTATCACTAAATCGTAAATTTCCTTTAACGAAGGGTGTTTCCCATCTTTATGTTGAACAAACGCTTCTTTCGTAGCATCTTTTAGTGTTTGCTGTTGTTTTTTGCCAATATTGGAGTATTTAGCAATAATATCAACGAATTTATTTATACCTACAAGTTTGTTCTTTTCATTAACATTATCAATGAATGAAACTGGATTCAATGGAAATGGTGTATGAGGCGTATTTATACATTCTGTGTGAGTTTCTGTAAAGAAATCACTCATTTTATTTCTATCATCTTCACTTAGTCCCTTAAAATCAAGGAAAAGGAAATTGACTTGACCTTGCGTCTGTGTATATAATTGACGAAGAAATTCAAGTGCAAATTGAGTCTTGCCAGAACCGGATTTTCCAGCTACGGCAATGTGTTGATTGTTGTAGCGAGTAGAATCGTTGAAACAACAATATATATCCTCTCTTGTCACGATATTATATCCCACTTTGATTTTAATAGGACCAGAAAACACACTTTTTGTGATGTGTTGATTTCTGTTCTCAACACAATCGAATCTTTCGGGAGTATCTTCGATCATATCAATTCCCTTTCTGAAATATTCAGTTAAGAAATCGAAAAAGGTATATTGTGGATTATTTTCAAACAGGTAATTTATCTTTTCTAATCCATGGTCAATATGTAGTTTTATATACTTGGGAATAAGCTCATCATTTTTAGTTATTCCATAAGCCTGACAAATTAAGGCAATATAGAAATCTCTATACTGTCCTTCAAACAGAATATGGTCCTTGTATTCTTTTCCTTGTGAATCGTATGCAGAAAATTCCTGTTGGGTAAAGCGTTTACCCGTAGACAAAGAATAGCCTAATGCAATACGAGCTATCACATTTTCTTTTGTACCCCCAGTAAGTTTTTTAGTTAATTGGGTTACAATGGCTTGATTTTCGCCAGATGTTTTGATGTTAATTTGCATATCCGCTATTGTTATATTCTTCGAAAAGATTTTCAGGTTTCACTTCAACAAAGTGCGAACCATCCTTTTCATTGTTTATCAAATAGGATTTATTTACAATCGGCTGAATATATTGATATTCTTCTTCCGTCAATTCTTTTTTAAGAAGAGGAAATAGAATCACTTGTTTTGAAACATTTGGATAGAACTTCGTGAGTACATTTTTTGTATGTTGCGGGTCAAATTTCTGCATAGGGCTATCTATGAAAACAGGAAACTCAATTTCTGTTTCATCAACCAAAGCACTTAATAGTGCTGATGCAAACATTTGGCGTTCTCCCATGGAAAGAATGCTATTGTCAATTTTCTTGTCATCATATCCAAATAGGCAAATATCAACATCATCACCATTGCCATTGATGTCAACAATTACCTTTTTAACAAGATTAGTCTTGTGCAAATATGATTGAAGTTTTACTTCCAGTTTCTTCGCAAGAGCCTTTTTCTTTTCTTCCTTAAAGCGAATAAGGAATTTTTGTATTGTATTGATTAGACGCGTAGCTTCATTATCAACCGCGCGGTTCTGATCCGAAACATTTATTTTTTTAGAGAGTATTTCCTTTTGCTTTTTATGGGCAATCACTTGTTCTTTAAGAGAGTCTATTTCACTTTGTCTTTTCCCGATTTCTACACCTATAGAATCTATCTGACGGTCAATATTCTCTTTGCGGGTTCTCAAATCTTGAACATAATCACTCTCTGCTTTTTTCTCTGCCTCACGAATATTCTTTTCTATTGTGTATAATTCAGATTTGGCTTTGGTGTATTTGTTAATTAGATTTTCGAAAGAAGATTTACTCTCTTTGATTTTCGAAACAAGATGCATAAACTCTTCGATCTGCCCCTGGCTAAAGTCATGCAATGTACTGAAATGCTCAAACTTACTTTCATCAGAAACATTATAAAAATGCTTCTTAATGAGTTGTCTGATTTGTTGTTCATAGAAGTCCCTGGTCTTTATATCAATTGAGAAATGGAGATTCTTCTTTGCTTCTTCAATATCGCCGAGTATGACATCAGTTTTATCATTGACTCCTTCCAGTTGAAGTTTATTCTGTTTATACGCTTTTTCTGTTTCTAATTGTGTTGAAAGTTCAGACATAATACCTCCTGCCAGGCCAAATGGAATAAGGCTGTATAAATCTTTAAGGCTGTCATCTGCTTCCCTTAGCACTATGTCAAGCTCCGCCTTCCTATTATTTAATTTCTGCAATTCGTCTACAGACATAGTATCGCCTTCACGAATCAGTTTTGATTGAAGTTCGGCAGAATTATGACGTTCAAAAACTCTTTCTGCTTCCAAATTGCTAATTTCCTCAGTCAACCTGTCAATTTCACCTTCTTTGAAATCGATATCTGCTATTAGACCATTAAACTCGCGTTTCTCTTGGGGCTTAGCAGATGACTTTCTATAGTCATCCTGGATTCTGACTAATTCATTTTTCAGATCTTCATATTTTTGTATGCCAAGAACTTGGGAATACGCAAGACTTAAATCTTTTCGCTGTTCTGGAGTGTTTATTTGTGCAAATGACACAATCTTTTCTGCATCAAAGAAAAAGAATTTTGCAATTTCTATAGGAAGTATGTAATCCCGAATAAATATTTCCTCTTCTTTTGCAATTTCCTCTTTTGACCCCGTAAACAAATCGTTCTTCCGACCGTCAATCAGAATTTCTAACTCGTCATCATAATTCGTTGCACTATCATAGGAACGAACAATTGTTATCTCGGTGCAAGGCGTATCTGGAATTTCTACATCCGTAAATGTAACGGACACAGAGAATCGAGTTTTGCCTTCTTTCTGTGCAGCAAAGTTGAGACTGTTACCAATGTATTTACTATAGCCTCCTTTTTCGTCAATTTCTTTACGGTATAGTTCGTCAACTTTCCCCATGTTCTTACCATATAGGCACCAAACTAATGACATAAGAAAAGTTGTTTTGCCGAAACCATTATTACCACTGACGATAATCAGATTCCGATTTTCATCGGGAAAAAGTTCAATCTTATTCTTCCCTTTATAAATTCGGAAATTATTAAGTTCTATTTCGCGTATCGTCATGATTTCTTTTTATTTACGAATTCCTCTAAACGAGACTCAATTTCTGTTTTCAAGCCACGGCGTCGCTGCATGAGTGACTTGCTTTTCTGAAGCATAAGAAGTTGCTCTATCAATTCACCTTCTTCGAGGCTCTCTTGACAAATTTCTTTCATCAAATCTGCTTCCAATGTGACCTATTAGGATGGGAACGTGGAGCAGACCATCGTGCATACCAGCGCTATCTCAATAAATTCTCTCAAGCTGTCAACCAGCGTGTTTTCGGAAATTTGTTCCGTTGGTTTTTCTCCGAGTTGAAGTTCGACAACTACACTTTAGACTTCGATTCTACAGTGATGGTCCGTGAGGGAAGTCAGGAAGGAGCAGCCAAAGGATACAACCCCAAGCGTCCTGGACGACTCTCGCATCATCCTCTCCTTGCATTCGTTTCCGATGTGAGGATGATAGCAAATTACTGGCTACGTCCAGGCAACACATCCGCAAGTACCAATTATCTGTCATTTCTTGAGGACACACTTTCAAAACTTGAAGGCAAACGTGTCGGACTTGTCCGCATGGATAGTGGTTTCTTTGCGAAGGAAATACTTGACTATCTGGAAATGAAAGATTTACACTACATCATAGCCTGCCGTTTCAATAATCGTATAAAGTACAGTCTTACCCATGAACGCAAATGGATAGAGCTAACAGACGGATTGGAAATATCCGAAACCACCTATCAGGCAAACGGTTGGGAGAAGGCAAGACGTATTGTGATGGTCAGGCAAGAAATAGAGAAGCGCCCTAAAGCTGCAGGAAAGCAAATCAAGCAACTGGAGCTTTTTGAGGATGAGCAGGATTTCGGAAAATACCGATACAGCTGCTTTGTTACAGACCTTGACCTGCCGGCCAAGATTGTATATGAGTCATATCGTGGAAGAGCGGATTCTGAGAATAGGATAAACCCAAATCGGTCATTAGGATTTCTCTGTGTCGTACGGCAAAGAGAAATCCTAATGACCGATTTGGGATAAAGAGCTACAAACAAAGCTCTATCAAAAAGTCAACTACGAAACAATCTTTATGTTTCAAATATAGAGTAGATAGCAGAAATAAGAAATTCACTGTTTGGATAATAGGTATATTACTTTGCATTTATGCAGCCTTTAAAGTCTGCACATACAATATTTATCTAAGCAAGATAAAAGATAGAAACACAGAGCCTATTGAATAGAGCCAATCTTTAAAAGGGAGAATACAAAAGGAAACACAAGGCATGGATAAGGCGGAAGTTATAGATTACAGCGTGAAACTTACAGCCAAACTCCTTACATTTTCTGCCACACAAGGCAAACTTGGAAATAACAAAGAATCAAAAGCAAATTGTGTGGGCTATGCAAGACTATGCGCATCCATCTGCAATTATGGCTTTAGACAGAATCATATACAAGCCAAAGCAAAGCCTGTGGTTGGTTACGTTTATCTATGGAATATCAACCTATGCAAACTGATAAGCCATAATACAAGCGGCAAACTATCATTATTCACCAAAGACCATGACTTTGTAGATATTAATGGAAAGTTCGTTGACCCTTGCATATACGACATATTAAATGTAGAAGCAAAGCAGAAAGAATAACGCATTGACAATACAATAATGCCTTTAATGTTGGCCTCCTTTCTCGTTTTATTATATTCAGTAATTTTGATGAATAGACTTTTTAATATTCCTCATTTTCGTTCCACATATAAACTGTTAGATTTTTACTATCCCAAAACACTTTATCAAATCGTTTCAAAAATTTAGAACCTAAAAGTCTCTTTTTTAGTTGAACTACATGTATGTTTTTATATAGTCTTTCATTAATATATAATTCTGAAAATGTTATATTCTTTACTGTTTGAGTATCAAATAGCGTATTATTTGTTCTAATCATTGAATCGCAAGAATGATTAGATTTTAGCTTCTCTATGTAATGTTCATCTATCGCCAAATCACCATCAAATCCTGTGTCAATAAGAATATCATCAATAACTACGTTGTCTAATCTTAAGGTTACCTTTGGAGATATTCTATCTTTATATTGAAGAATAGTGGCGGATGAAGGAATCTGTGGTTTAAAATCAAAAGACTTTATGTCTAATGTATTTTGGGTCGAATGAAAAAGCATATTTAGCTTTGATAGTACATTCTTTCCAATGATTGCTTTGATTCGATTGCTTTTGAAACCTGAAAAGTATGCGAAATTTTTAATTTTTACTTTATCATTAACTTCAAAATATTGTGTGAAATACATTGGTAAAATTTTATTATTACCTTCTCCATCGTTAACTAAGACTGGAGATAAAAAAGGAAATCCAATTTTATTAGAAGATATATATGAAAAATCTGCACCAGTATCAAATACTACACTATCTTGTGTAGTAAAATCACGACAATCACCTAATTGAATCTGGCCGACCTCGATATTAGTAAAATACCCTTTATAACAAAAGAAGACTACAACAATCCATACTGTAATCAAAGATAAAATAAAAATCACGACATTCTTAAAATTCATGTATTTCATATTCTTTTTAAGTTTTACGGATTCAGTTTTTTAGAAAATAGGTTTCGATTAGCTAATCATGGTTCAAAAATACACAAAATCCTCAAAATAACAAACAAAATAAGAAATGTATTGAATATCCGTGATGTTTTTAAAGGTAAGAAAACGTTGCAGAATAGGCTTTGGAGTCACACTCCGAAGCCTATTCTGTTTTTTCTGCGTGGTATCTCTATGGGTACAATGTCCTCCGGCGTAATCAGAAGGAGGTCGTTGTGATTCTTCGGCGGCTGCTTCACGCATCGTGTGGCGTGCTGAATGTAGATGCGCTCCAGCTGGTTGGCTATGAGGCGTGCGTTGCCCCACGTCTCGGTGTCGCGGGCGCTGAAGGCGAGCGCTATCATATCGGTGTATTTCTGCCATGCCTTTACGGTGAAGCGGTAGCTGTACTCCTCAATGCGGCGGTTGGTTATCTCAAGCAGTTCGTCGACGCTGAAGTCGGCAAACTCGAAGCGGTTGGGGAAGCGCGACAGCAGTCCGGGGTTAGTCTCGAGCAGTTCGTTCATCGGCTCCTTGTATCCGCAGAGCACCACGGCGATGTCGCGCCGGCTCTCGTCGGCGAGCAGATTCATGAGCAGTTGCACGATAATCTTTCCGGGGTCGTTCTCGTTCTTTCCGTTCAGAAGGTATGCCTCGTCAATCATCAGGACGCCGCCCTGCGCCATCTCCACCACCTGCTTCATAGCCCTTTCCTCGTCGCCCCAAAGCGTGCCGATGAAGGTGCCGCGGTCGCACACCACGACGTGTCCTTTCGAGAGCGCTCCCGCCTCGTGCAGCAGCGACCCGAATATCTTGCACACCGTGGTCTTGCCCGTGCCGGGATTGCCGAGGAATAGGCTGTGCAGCGAAACCCGGTGCTGCTTCAGTTCGGGAAACTGTTCGTGCAGCATGCGGTTGTAGGCGGTCAGCGCCACCAGTTCGTCCATGCGCTTCTTGATGTTGCCGCAGCCCACCAGCTTCTGCAGCTCTTCCTGCGGATTGTCTATGGGGCGCAGTATCTCCACCTTTACTCTTACGTTCTGGTTTTGCTCTATGACGTCGCCAGGTAACGGATTGTCGGTGCAGATGTCGTCAGCCTTCTCTGTCGGAGTGTTGTCCTCGGCTTCGTATTCATCTACATCTACATCCTCATCTTCATCTTCCAGAAATGGATCCTCATCGTCCTCAGTCTGCATGTCGTCGAGTTTCACATCCTTGTATTTTTCGCTCACGAACTGCTTCAGGAGTCGTTCGAAATCCTCGTTAAAATTCTCGTCAGTGTTGTTCTGCATATTAGTCATAATTCTATCACGTTAAAAAAGCAACTAAATTCTTTGTCATTTCGTTCATTTTTTTGCTACAATAATATTTGTTTTGTGATAGAATTATGATTATCTGCTGCAAATGTAGTGCAAATATAGATAACTACCAAATGTTTTTGCGTAACTTTTTATACCTTTGCATCGTTTTATAAAGCATTTGTAATGGCTTTATTGTAAAGCCGATACTCATTGACAGTCGTAGGATAACACTGAAAACACATAAATATGGATAACGTCAACGATTTCTTCGCCACGCTCAGCTCGTATCTTTGGGGCTGGCCAATGATTGTACTGCTACTTGGCACCCACGTTTTTCTATCCGTCCGCCTGCGTTTCCCGCAACGCAAGCTCTTCACAGCCATACGTCTCTCTGTACAGCGCGACAAGTCGCAGAAAGGCGATGTGTCGCAGTTCGGCGCACTTGCTACAGCTCTTGCCGCCACTATCGGTACGGGCAATATTATAGGTGTTGCCACAGCCGTTGCGTTAGGCGGTCCGGGGGCGGTGTTCTGGTGCTGGCTGACAGGCGTGTTCGGCATCTCGACGAAGTATTCCGAGGCTCTGCTCGCCATAAAAGACCGTGTGAAGTCAGAAAAGGGACACATGCTTGGAGGTCCGATGTACACCTTGGAACGCGGTCTGGGATGGCGCAAGATGGGCATTCTGTTTGCCGTGTTCACAGCCATTGCTGCGTTCGGCATAGGCTGTACGGTGCAGGCGAACGCCATCTCTACCATAATGCACGCCTCGTATGGCATCAGCACCAGCGTTAGTGGTGCCGTACTGATGCTTCTTGCCGCTGCGGTTATCCTTGGTGGCGTGCGCAGCATCTCCAAAGTGTGCAGCATGCTGGTTCCGTTCATGGCGTTGCTTTATGTGTTGGGATGCATATACATATTATGTATGAATGTCGTCTATGTCGTGCCGGCGCTCAAGCTGATAGTGAACTCGGCATTTTCGCCTGAAGCGGCAGGCGGCGGTTTGGCAGGCGGATCGGTCATCATGGCTGCCCGCTACGGCATTGCGCGCGGTCTTTTCAGCAACGAGTCCGGGCTTGGTTCGGCTCCTATCGTTGCGGCTGCTGCACGCACGAAGAACCCCGTACGCCAGGCTTTGGTTTCCTCTACTGGCACCTTCTGGGATACGGTAGTGATATGCGCGCTCACCGGACTTGTCATCGTAAGCAGCATAATCGCCTATCCCGATATCGACTATTCTAACGGCGCCGAGCTGACGAAGATGGCCTTCTCGAAGATTCCGTGCGTCGGTCCGTTCATATTGAGCTTCGGACTGCTCACCTTCGCCTTCTCTACCATCCTCGGATGGGGTTATTACGGAGAGCGTGCGATGGAGTATCTGAAGGGCAAGCGCTGGACTCACGTCTATCGCCTGCTTTACATCCTGGCGATATTTGCCGGCAGTGTGGCAAACCTTTCTATCGTGTGGAACATAGCCGACTGCATGAATGCCCTCATGGCCATCCCTAATCTGCTCTCGCTGATCTTCCTCAACGGTGTCATCGTTCACGAAACACGCAAGTATCTGTGGCGCGACCGGCTCGACCGCGAGATGAACGAATTTTAAAATCGAGACATAATCTTTACCTTACTATCTAACGTCTTTGTACGTGAAAAAATCTACCATATCTCCCAGCATCTCCGTAACGCTCACACTATTAACAATATAAAGGCTGGGAGATACCGCTCCGAAAGGGCGTATCTTCCAGCCATCTACCAGCACTCAGCATTTTTGTTATATTAGCTTTATGCATATATAAAGCATAATTGCAATGACATTCTTTAGACTTGTCGACAATAAAAAAGGTTAAAATCGTGAAGCGTAGCTTGCGATGTTCTCATTTTTGTTTAACTTTGAGACTAATAACATAACGGTGGAGCAGCATGAAGAAACTGATTACTTTTTTAATTTTTCTGTTGGCAGTAGGGCAGGGGGCAACGGCGCAGGAAGTGTCGGGGCAGCAACTGCCGTTGCCGAATGCGGAACTCAACCAGCTTGCTCCGAGTACAGAGCTTCACCAGCTTACTCCGAATACCGAACTCCGGCCGATAATGCCTACTTATTCTGACATTCTGATGATGAAAGCACTGTCGTCCTCCGAACTTCTTGCTACGCCGAATATGCCGATTGTGGCGATGCCGTTCGCAACAGCGCAGCCGCTTGTTTATGGCTACGATGCGAGCCGTTCTGAGACGGCATCGATGGAAGTGTCGAAGAACTTGAGGCTGACTGCCACGGGCGCATACCGCAGCTACATCGGACTGATGGATATGCAGTCGGTAAGCGGCAGCGTGCAGTACAGTCTGGGAGCGATGACAATGCAGGGCGCACTGGCTGCCAACCGTTACCTCTACTACGGACGCGTCGTTACGCAATACGGTGTGTCAGGACAACTCTCCTACTGCTTCAACCCTAACCTTGCGCTCACCGTCTTCGGAACCTATTACAACACGAATCCGTTCCTCAGCATGGCGGCATTTCCGTTCGTGCCGACCACCAGTTACGGTGGATACATGACCGTTGGCAATCGTAGCTTCTACGTTAACCTCGGTGTGGAGCGTCACTTCAATGCTTTCGAGCACAAGATGGAGACGGTGCCTATCGTCACTCCCGCGTTCAAAATCTCGAACAAGGTGACTATAGAACTGCCGTTGGGCGACCTCACGAAACATCTTATTGAGGAAATCTTGATAAAGAGCGGACCGCACAGACGCTGATTGTCGTTAATAGCTCACCATAAATAAATTGCTATGCTATATACCAACTCAACGCTCCTCCTCCAACTGCTTCAACAGAAAATCCTCAAGCGTCTTTTTGTCGGGCAGTTGCAGCATATAGGTAGAAACGAAGAGGTTGTTATCCATGCCGGCGAGCGCGTACTCCACCATCTTCTTGCCCTTTCGAGTACAGAGCAAGATACCGATTGGGGGGTTGTCGCCAGGTTGCATTTCGTTCTCGCGATAATGCGATACGTATGCGTTGAGCTGTCCGAAGTTCTCGTAAGAGAACTCCTCGTTCTTCAACTCTATGATTACGCCGCAATGCAGTATGCGGTTGTAGAATACAAGGTCGGGATAGTAATACTCGTCGTCGATGATGATGCGTTTTTGGCGAGCCTCGAAGCAGAAACCCTTGCCAAGCTCGAGAATGAACTCTTGCAGGTGGCTGATAAGCGCATCCTCCAAGTCATGTTCGTCAACAACTTCCTGCGCCTTCAGTCCAAGAAACTCGAACGTGAACGGCTGGCGTATCTGCAACTCTGCCGAATCGTGGCCTTGAACAGAAGGAAGCGAAAGCAACTTCTCGGGATTGGCGCTGATGCCTGCCCTGACATATAGGTTGGTGCTTATCTGACGGCGAAGCTCACGAACCGACCAGGTACACTTGATGCACTCCTGCTCGTAGAAGTAGCGGGCGAGAGGGTCGTCAAGAGTAAGCAACTCAACAATATGAGAGAAGGATAGTGACGAAACTATCTTTTTACCAGAAGTTTTAAATTGGTCCGACGCTGTCGGACTAATTGCAGGTGCTAAGTTTTCTACCATCTGAGGGTAGTGTTGGTAAAATTTTCGGGAGTTTTTAAAGAGGGTTACATTAACTCCCTTCCTATCCACCCTTTCCTCCAACTTCTTCAGCAGTTGCGTTCCATACTCAGCCCTATCCTTGCCGTGCTGTTCAAACTCGACGATGTAATAGCCTATGAGCCAGTTGCGCATAGTCTGCATACGATTGATTGCTTTTACTGCGGACGATTGTGCTGCATCATGAGTAGTCTGAACGATTGAAGCCAAGTCGTTGAAGGAGTGAAGCGTCTTGCTCCAATCTTCAAAAGGCAGTTCCATGCCGTCGTGCAGATATCTTTTCACTTCGTTTGCCATAATATTTTAGGTTTAGCTATTCATAGGAAACTTCCACAAAGATACAAACTTTTATTGAATATAAAAAAGATGGCGAAATCGTTTATTTGTATTAACTTTGCATTCAATATTAATTTATTGACAAATGGAAATAGATAAAGAAGTAATACTACTTATGTCTCAAGGCGACGAAAGGGCTTATCGGACCATGTTCCATAAGTTTTACCCCAAAGTACATCGCTTTGTCTTCATGTTGCTGAAAAACATGGACGACGCGGACGATGTATGCCAGATTATTTTTGAGAAAATATGGAATAAGCGTCAGAAGTTTGTCGAGATAAAAGATTTTGATTCTTATTTATTTATATTGTCTAAATATACCGTTCTCAATTATATCTCAACAAAGCGTGTTATTCCTATAGACATAGACTCCTTGTCCGATAGGTTTGCTAACGAAACTTCGCCACACGATGAGGTGGTGGCAAAGGATACGCAACTGCTTATTGATATGGTGGTTGAGAACATGCCGCCCCAACGCCAGGCTGTTTATCGCATGAGTCGTGAGCAATGTCTGAAGAATGACGAAATCGCCCAACAATTAGGATTGCAAAAGAAAACGGTAGAGAACCATCTTAATCTGGCTCTTAAAGAAATAAAAAAAGCCTTGTATCTGATGATTTTATTGCAAGCGTATTGGGTGTAACGGTCTTTTAATATGTCTTTAATATAATAATTGTACGGAATATATTATGGCAGTAAATATAAAACAAATCATAGCATATTATTTAGAGCACGATGTGTCTGCTAAAAACAGAGATAGGGTGTTGGAGCGTATTGCGCACGCTAAGGACGACAAGGATGTAAATGAGTCTTTAGGTTCATTGTGGGCTCAGTCTGACTCTGCGTCTATGGACAATGGCGAAATATCTGAGGTCTATGAACGGCTACGGATAACAAACGTGGAAAAGAAAAAGAGCAAATACCTTAAGCTCTTCACTTGGCAAAGGATTGCTGCCGTTATTGTCCCCTTGGTTATGTTCGTTGTGTTTGGCAAGCTGTATGTTCAAATGAGCGATGAGTTGAAGGCTTCGCAGGTGGTGGCTATGCTTCATGAGCATACTATCTCCGGCGAATGCAAGACGATAGCTTTGGCAGACGGTACGCAGGTAAGGCTGAATCAGAGTTCGGTACTTCTTTATCCCGAGAAGTTTGTAGGCAAGGAACGCAAGGTGTTCTTGACTGGCGAGGCTTTCTTTGATATCAAGCACGACGGCAGACATCCTTTTCATGTGAGCACACCTTATTTTGATATAACCGACTTGGGAACATCCTTCTCGGTATCTTCCTACGCAACAGACGAGGAGGTTTCCACTACGCTCAAAACAGGTAAGATAGAGCTTAAGATAGTAGGCGAGGACAAGGTGTATAGGATGAAACCTAACGATCAGTTGGTGTATAATGTGCATACCAAGTCGGTCGATTTGCGTTTGGTTTCGGATGAGGATGACGGGTTGAGTTGGCGAAACAAGCAGATCTTGCTTGATGATGTCACTCTGGCTGAGGCTGCCCGCATGATGGGCGGTGTCTATGGCGTTAAGTTCGTCTTCCGGTCGTCACGCCACCGTAATACAAAGATTACTGTCCACTTCAATCGTGGAGAAAGTCTTAAGGAAGCCTTGGCTATCGTGAAGAATTTGGTTCCGGGATTGGAGTATAAGCTGAATAAGGACGAGGTGGTTATAAAATAGTTATGGCAAGAATAGTGGAGCGCATCATGATGAATGATGCGCTTTTTTTGATAAAAGTTTCATTTTTTTTGTTTTTTGATTGGGTGTAAATTTAGAAGAGGTGGTCTTTAAGGTGTAGCTACTCAAGTAAGAATAATAACTAAAAAAATAAATCTATGAATTTTAAAAGAATTTCAGCTTCATGCTTTTGTTTGTTGCTGGCTGGAAACATAGCGGTTTCAGCTCAAACAGTGACGCTTGGCTCTAATAAGGTCTCTCTGAAGACTGCGTTTGAGAAAATCGAGAAGGCATCTAAGTACAAGATAGCTTACAACTCCTCGACAATTAACGCTAACCGTATGGTCACCATCAGCAAGACTAAAGGTGACGTGTTGGAGATATTAAACCTGCTGTTGAAGGAATGTGGTTGCACTTATGAGGAAAAGGGCAATTATATTATTGTGAAGCCTCAGTCGAAGAAACAATCTAACGGGCAGAATGTGAAGCGTGTGACGGGTCAGCTTATTGACGAGTTGGGCGAACCGATGATAGGTGTTACTGTCATGATTAAGGGCACCACAACTGGTGTTGTGACCGATTTGGATGGAAAGTTTTCTATAGACGATGTGCCGGCAGGCGCTTCCGAACTACATATTTCATATATAGGCTATGAGGCCAAAGATGTGCAGATTTCGTCTTCTGCCATGCAGATAAAGATGAATCCCGACAATGAGTTGCTTGATGAGGTTGTTGTGGTTGGTTATGGAACTGTAAAAAAGGACGACCTCACAGGCTCGGTTTCAGCCATAAAGCCAGACGAGTTCAATCGTGGAGCCAAGTCAACAGCCCAAGATGCCTTGGTAGGCAAGGTGGCTGGCGTCAATGTGGTGTCAAGTTCGGGTGCTCCTGGTTCGGGTTCCACTATCCGTATTCGTAGTGGTGCCTCGCTTTCAGCGTCCAACGATCCGCTGATTGTGATAGACGGTGTTCCGGTAGACAACTCTTCCATTGAGGGAGGAACCAATCTTATCGGTGGTATCAATCCGAATGACATTGAGACCTTTACGGTTTTGAAGGACGCTTCGGCTACTGCCATTTACGGTTCGCGTGCATCCAATGGCGTCATCGTGATTACAACAAAGAAAGGTACGAACGGCAAGCCTAAGTTCAACTATTCTTCCAACTATGCCGTAAGCACTACAGCGAAGCGTTTGGAAGTGTTGACAGCAGACGAGTTCAGAGCTTTCGCGCCTACCGTGACGGGTGTTCCCGAGAATGTGGAAATGGGCAAGAGCAACACCAACTGGCAGGATGAGATTTACCGCACGGCTTTTGGTATGGACCATAACATCTCAATGTCGGGAAGTATCAAGAACAAGACACCCTTTCGTGTGTCTGCAGGCTACACAAACCAGAATGGTGTGATTCGCACCAACAACTATCAGCGTTACACTTTTGACGGAGGCATTTCGCCTAAGTTTTTCAAGGACCATTTAAGTCTAAACCTCAATGTCAAGGCTTCCTACGAGGACAATAGACGAGTGGACGAAGGAGTGGTAGGAAGTGCTTTGTCTTACGATCCGACACGTCCGGTGAAAACGGGCAGTGCCACTTCTGCTACAGATCCTGGTCTTGGCTATTTCATTTGGATGAACGGCAATGCGCCAATGGCTATCCAGGGCGATAACCCTATGGCTCAGCTTGATTTGCAGGACATGCGCAATAGAATCTATCGTTCTATCGGCAATGCTTCGGTTAATTACAAGGTGCATGGCTTTGAGGATTTGCAGCTCAATATGAATTTGGGCTATGATATTTTGGAAAGCAAGTATGCCAAGGATGTTCCTGATCTTGCCGGTATGATGTATACAGCCAACAAGAAGGATGGAACGGGCTTGGATTATGATTCGAAACAGAAGAAGCGCAACACCCTGCTCGACCTTTATGCCAACTATCAGCATACATTTGCCGGAAAGCATGATGTGAGCGCGATGGCCGGTTATGGATGGCAGCATTTCTGGAAGAAGTATAACGACACCACTCTTTCGCCGAAAGGCGAAGAATTGTTCTCGCCGAAACACTACGAGTCAGAGTATTATCTTCTGTCTATGTATGGACGCTTGAATTATGGCTTTGCCAGCAAGTATATGGTCACAGCCACTTTGCGTGCCGATGCCTCTTCTCGTTTTGCGAAGGGCAACAGATGGGGCTACTTCCCTTCTGTGGCTTTGGGCTGGAAACTGTCGGAAGAGAAGTTCCTTAAGAACAGTAAGGTGCTTACCAACTTGAAGCTGCGTCTGAGCTACGGTCTTACCGGTCAGCAAGATATCATCAACGACTATCCTTACATGACCACTTTCTCTGTGTCTTACCCGGAGTCAAGCTATCTCTTTGGTGACAAATGGTATAACACTTATCGTCCAAACGGATATGACAGAGACATAAAATGGGAGACTACCAAGACCTGGAATGCCGGTTTGGATTATGGATTTCTCAACAACCGCATTTATGGTTCGATTGATGTCTACAAACGCCATACCAAAGATTTGCTGAACACGATTCCGGTGATTTCGGGTGTGAACTATTCTGCTGTCCTGACTACCAACATTGGCGAGATGGATAATAAAGGTGTGGAATTCTCGATTAATGCTGTACCAATCAACACAAAGAATTTTACATGGTCGGTAGGAATGAACTACACCTGGAATGATTCGGAGATTACAAAGTTGAACGTGTCGGATAGCGAGGGCTCTTATGTGGAGACGGGTGCTATTTCGGGTACTGGTAAATTTGTTGAATGTTTCATGGTGGGCAAACGCCCTTACACATTCTATCTGGCAAAGCAGGCTTACGACGAGAAAGGCAAGCCAATCGAGGGACAGTATGTTCAGCCCGATGGCTCGATATCTTCTACAGAGACACGTTATGCCGATAAGTGTGCTTTGCCGAAGTCGTACCTTGGCTTGAACACTCAACTCTCTTACAAGCAGTGGGAGTTGGGCATTACCGGTCATGGCTCTTTCGGCAACTACATTTACAATTATATCGAGGCCGACCAGTATCAGCAGCAGGTGTATAGCGACCAGGGCAATTTCTCGAATATCCTGAAGGTGACAGCAAACAAGGGATTCCAGCAGCAGCAACTCTACACCGACTATTTCTTGCAGCGTGGCAACTTCTTCCGCATAGACAATATCACGTTGGGTTACACGTTCAGAAAACTGTGGAACAGCACTTCGTCTCTGCGTGTGTCTGCAGCTGTCCAGAATGTTTGCACATTCACCAGCTATTCGGGCATCGACCCTGAGATCTACTCAGGCATCGACAGAAATGTCTATCCACGTCCCCGTACCTACTCTTTGTCATTCAATCTGAATTTCTAAACAATCATAATAACGACAGGAATATGAAAAAGAATATATTTAAAATATTGATGTTTGTATTTATGGGTTGCTTGACAACTTCATGTTTCGGCGACCTTGACACAATGCCTCTTGACGAAACACAACTGGTCGGCGAGAAGGTTTATAACACGGCTGATGGCTATACGGGTGTGCTGGCAAAATGCTACGGCTCTCTCATCTTGACCGGACAGAAAGGTGGAGATGGCGGCGATGGCGACATTGAAGGAGCCAACGAGGGCTATTCCAGCTATATGCGTCTGATGTTCTACCTGCAGGAATTGAACACCGACAACTTCCTTATGCCGTCTTCGTCCAATGGCTTGCGCAAGTGTCTTAACCTTCAATGGGATGCCTCAAATGCATCGGTTATCCGTTGGACCTATCAGCGTCTGTACATGACTATAGCTTATTGTAACGAGTTGTTAAGAGAGTGTACGGAGGAAAAGTTGAAGTCGCGCGGTCTTTGGGACCAGTTGGGTGGCGAGTGTACCTCCTATCGTGCAGAGGCACGTTTCATCCGTGCTTATTGCTATGCAACCCTGTGCGATATGTTTGGAGCCGTACCTTATATAGATGAAAATACGGGGGTAAAGGATATTCCAGTGCAATGGTCGCGTAAGCAGATTTTTGAGTTCGCTGAAGCTGAGTTGAAGGATATACAGAAAGACCTGAAGGCTCCTGGTCAAAATGTTTATGCGCGTGTAGACTGCGTGGCAGACTGGTTCTTGCTCTCTCGCATGTATCTGAATGCCAAGACATGGATTGGAGAAGACCGCTATGACGACGCTTTGACTTATGCCAAGAAAGTCATCGAGGACGGTCACTATCCTTTGGCTTCTGACTATCGCCATATCTTCCTTGCCGATAACGACCAGTGTAAGGAAATCATCTGGCCTTTGGTGCAGGATGGATTGAAGGCGCAGAGCTCAGGTGGCACCAACTTCTATGTGAAGGCTTTTGTCAATGGCCCGATGAACGAACTGTATAACACTGGCGTCGGTTCGCGTGGTTGGGGTAATGTCAGAGCAAAGACAACTCTCGTTGATGCCTTTGATGCAGCCGACGTGATGTTTGACGTGAATGATCCTTGGGGCAATAATAAAAACGACAAGCGTGCGCAGTTTATGACGGCTTTGCCTAATCAGGTGAAGGAAACATGGGACTCTAAAGATGCCATGACAAGCACCTACACATGTGGATACGGATACATCAAATGGCGTAATGTTACTAAAAACGATCAGATTCCGGCAAGTGGCGACGCTTATACTTCTATTGATTTCCCACTCTTCCGTACGGGTGAGGCTTACCTGACTGCGGCTGAGGCTATTCTGCGTGGAGCCAAGGGCAGCAAGGCTGAGGCTCTGAAATATGTTAATGAAATTCGTGAGCGTGCTTACATGAGTGGCAAGTATGCACAAGCTGGTGTGCGTTCTGATGTCTCTGGCGATATTGAGGAGAGCGAGCTGACTCTCGATTTCATCATGGCTGAGCGCCAGCGTGAGTTGGCATCGGAGCTTGTGCGCCGTACCGACCTTATTCGTTTCGGCAAGTACACAAAGGGACATAACTGGGACTGGAAGAACGGCGAGCGTTTTGGTACTGATGTGGACGACCATTTCCAGCTGTTCCCGATTCCTCAAACAGAATTTTCAAACAATCCGCAATTGAAGCAGAATGCTGGTTATGCAAACTAAGAAACATATATGATGAATCTAAGAATTAAGATATTAGCCTTTATATTGGCTACTTTGGGTTTGGGCGTGAATGCCCAAACCACATTTGAGGAAATCAGTGCGGACCTGAACAAGGCGGGTGGCGTTTATCTGGCATATCCGAAGGTGGAAGCCAAGCAGACACCAGCCCCCAAAGGGTATAAGCCTTTCTATGTGAGCCACTATGGCAGACACGGCTCTCGCTATTTGTTAGGCGACAGAGATTATCTATGGATTATACAGCTGATGCAAAAGGCCGATTCCATAAATGGTCTTACTCCTCTGGGCAAGGATGTGTTGAAGAGATTGGCGTTGGTGTGGCAGGAAGTTCAAGGACGTGCAGGCGACCTGACTCCATTGGGCGTTCGCCAGCATCGAGGTATTGCGGAGCGAATGTATAAGAATTTCCCTGAGGTGTTCAGCGGCAAGCGTTCTGTCTCTGCCCGTTCTACAGTGGTTTATCGTTGCGCGATGAGTATGGTTGCTTTTGGCGACCGTCTTAAGGGATTGAACCCTAAGCTCGACATCAGTTATGAGATGAGCGAGAAATACATGTCGTATCTCAATTACCATACCGACCGCTCCAATGCCTTCACTAATGGCGAGAAAGGACCTTGGGTGGAAGAGTATCGCAAGTTTGAGAAGGCACAGGTTAAGCCCGACCGTCTTGTGAACTCTTTGTTCTCCAATGCCGATTTCATCAGATGCGAGGTGAATCCTGATAATTTGATGTGGGGATTGTATTGGATTGCTGTCGACATGCAGGACATAGAGACTCCGTTGTCTTTCTACGATATCTTCACAGTCCGCGAGATGTTCGACTTGTGGCAATGCGTAAACTATCGCTTCTATATCGGCAATGCCAATCCGTTGGCAAGCAAAGGCATCGTGATGGCTAACGCCAAGTCGTTGGTAGAGAACATCATCGAGTCTGCCGACGCAGCCATCAAAGACCGCTCTATAGCTGCCACGTTGCGTTTCGGACATGACGGCAATGTGATTCCTTTGCTGGCTTTGCTCCAGATAGAGAACTTCGATGTTGCTGTGGCCGGACCCTCTGAGGTTTATAAGCATTGGTGCGATTTCAAAGCGACGCCTATGGCTTCAAACGTTCAAATCGTGTTTTTCGAGAACAAGAAAGGCGATGTCCTGGTGAAGTTCCTGCACAACGAGAAAGAGGTTCATATTCCGGTTGAAACAGATATTTGGCCTTATTATCATTGGAATGAAGTAAGAGATTATTACCAAAAGCGTTTGGCTGGCATGTAGTCTCGCCGCCAATTCGACAAGTTGGCGAAGAAGATGTACAAATACATTTGAAAAGATTTAACCTGCTTTTGTTACAGCAGCATGGTAACGCGATGCCCGATATGCGGTAACGATATGCCCAATATGCTGTAATGTTGTTTTTGCTGCGCGGTAATTGTTTTGCCGCGCAGTTTTTTGTTTATTATTTCTGAAGATTGATAATAATAAGTTTGAGAGTTAGTGAAAAAGAGTGTAATGTTATATGGTTTTGTCGTTATAAAAAACAAACCACTTAAGCACGATTTTCAACCGCTTGTGCCGTCACCGAATCCGTTTGGGCACAATCGTCCAAAAGTCGTGTTGCGTAACTGGAAATATAGTAATACCTTTGCGTCAGAATCATTTAAATTAATTAGTTATGAAAAAGGTATTTTTAGCTTTCGGTGCAGCACTTCTTCTTGCATCTTGTACTACAGTGACCAAGACAGCCACAACAATGGATGTCAACAATCACCTTACATCAGAGTCTGACGTCGATTTGGTAGTTTCAAATTCGAAGATCACTTACACACACAAGACAACAGCCAAGGAGAGAAGAGGCGGTCGCAAGAATATCACAAATACAGCCGTTAGAGAAGCGCTCGAAGCAAACGGAAACGCAGAGGTGCTCGTAGCTCCGCAGTACACATTCGTAAGAAAGAGTGGTCTGTTCGGCTCTAAGATTAAGACCGTTATCGTAAGCGGCTATCCTGCAAAGTACAACAACTTCAAGTCAAAGTAATTCACTTTTAACGCCAACTTTATGAAAAAGATATTCCTTTTACCCGCTATCTGTTCAGCGCTCCTGCTCTCTTCGTGCACCACGGTGTACAAGACGGCGGATACAGCAGATGTAAAGAATCATGTGAACACATATCCCGAAGTGGCAGACCTGGACGTTCAGGCTAAGGTAGAAAAGACCATGACTTGGAGCTTCCGCCCGTTCTACTTGGGCGAACCGAAGAAGTCGACTGCGAAGGGCAACCTCATCTCTGACGTGCTGAAGGAGAACAACGCAGACGTGCTTCTTGAGCCTCAGTTCCACTTCGAGAAGACCCAGTACGGACAGCGTTCTCTTACCGTTTCGGGCTATCCCGCAACCTACAAGAACTTCCGCAAGGCTACAGACGCCGACCTGAATGCTATCAAGGTATGCACAGATTCTAACGAGAAGAAGCAGTACAACCACGAGAAGAGCGGTTTTCTGTTCAAGATATTCAAGTAAAAAAAAAGATAAACTAGACTGATACGATTAAATAAAAGAGCACACCAGTTTGCATGTGAATGTGTTCGGGTGGTTAAAAGGCTGGCAGATTCGGCGTATGAGCCGATCTGCCAGCCTTCGTTGTCAAATATTGCTAACTCATTTATATAGGTTATGCGATATGGGCTATCTATATCACTGTGATAATATACCTTATTAAGGTGTAGCTTTGGGATTAACCTTACACCGATGGCGTGATAATCAGTCTCCATGTGTCATCTTTTTCTACCCTTTGTATGTATCCTTTAGAGGTCATTGTTTTCAGTTGCTTGTTTACAGCTGCAATATTAATGCCCACTTCTTCTGACAGTCTTTGGATTGTAATGTCAGGGATAGCATACATGAGATTGAGAATCTTATTGGTTGAGTTGCTACGGAAGTTCACTCGCTCGCCATCAAACCACCATACATTATCGCCCCGTTCTGTAAGGAAGCGAATGTTGTATGTTACCTCTTCTATAAATAGATTTGTGAAATAGGTTAGGAATTGTTGAATATCCCTTTTGGAGGCATTGGCACCAAGATACGGTTCAGGACCAACAGTAAGATCAGTTTTGTGAAGAGCCTCTAAGTATTCATTCTTTTTACGGCTACGCACTACTATCATTGGATAACCATGACGAGCGAGAATGTAGTTTACCATCAGGCGTGCAATACGCCCATTGCCATCCTCGAATGGATGGATGCGAATATACCGATAATGAAATATTGCAGCAAGTTCAATTGGAGTGTATTTGCCAGAAAGTTCAGCTTTGTTGTACCAATCCACTAAGTCGGACATCAGTGAGGGTGTTTCTTCTGGTGACGCATATTCGAATCTGTCTCCATAACGTGTAATGACACTATTAGGACGAGTCTTATACAGACCTGCATGAATCACATAGCTGGTTGGTTGTCCTCCTGGCAGATTGTAATAAACAGTATAGTCTTCACGAAGCAATGTTTTGTGAAGGGTACGTATAAAGTTCTGTGTAAGTGGTACGTTCTTGATACTTGCTTCTTCGGTCATCATTTTCAGACCTACATTACTTGCTGTCATCTCTTGCACGTCTTTTACCTCAGCTTCACCTACAATCTTTCCGAAGAGCAGTAGTATTTCTGTCTGCCCATATGTCAGCGTATTGCCCTCAATGTGATTGCTGTTATAATTGAAGTCAATGGTAAATCGACGGCTCAACATATCCCGGTCTCTCTCAGAGAGGGGTTGTAATGCTGTCCAACGTGCCATTATTTCTTGTATCTTATCTTTTTTCATATTGTTTGTTTTTTGCAAGTTTTCGCTCTTAAAGGTATATACTGTCTACCTTTTAATGCATTTTCTTGCATTTTCTTGGTGCAAAGATACAATCTAATTGCGATAATCGTGCAAGAATTAGATGCCAAAAATATAATTTCTTTTCTATCCCACCGCCAGCGAGTAGAGGAAGAACATCCAGTGGGCGGTGATGGCAGCGACGAGTCCGCCGCAGAAGTGGGCGAGGATAGCCTTCGGCGTGAGGTCGCGGTAGCCGAGCGAGTCGAGCATGGCGGTGTGAGTGCTGAGGAAGCCGCTCCAGCACATGCCGATGGCGGTGAAGACGGCGATTGCGTTGCCGTCAATCCAGCCGTGAGCTATGAAGTTGGGTATCAGACTGAGCGCAGCGCCCACTGCGCCGAGCGCCGTGATGGGGAACGCCACGAGGTGCGGGTCGTGGAAGCCGAAGAGCCACTCGAACACAAAGTCGATCTTGTTGGCAAGCCACGGCAGCAGCTCCACACCCTGATAGGCAGCGCCCGTGTACGAGCCGTCGGCAGCCGCACCGAACGTGAATATCATCACGAACGTAGAGATGATGAGCACGCCGGGGATGATGGCTATGCCCACTTCAACGCCGCTGCGTCCGCCGTCGAGCATGGCGTTGAGCAGGCGTATGAATACGGTCTTCTCTTCTTGTGTTCCTTCCTCTTTCTCTTCTTCCTCTATGTCCTCCTTCGACACGGCGTCCTCCGTGGCATACTGCGGATAAGCCTTCAGCACGAAGCGCTGCATGAGGCGCGTAGAACAGACGCAGCCGAAGCAGGCGCCGAGCAGACCGATGAGCGGAGCGGCGTAGTAGCCCTGACTCGCCATGAACACGATGACGAGCAGACCCATGCCGAACGCCGTACCGAAGTTGGTGAGCGAGATGAACTGGTATTTCTTGAAGTAGCTTGCGAAGCGCTTGTCGTGCGCAAGCGAGATGATGGCGGGGTTGTCGGAGAGGAACGTCATCACGGCGCCCAGCGACGTCACGCCCGGCAGGTTGAAGATAGGTCGCATCAGCGGTCGCAGCGTGCGTTCGAGCAGCGTAACCACGCCGAACTCCACGAACACCCTGCCTATGGCGCCGGTTATCACGCAGATGCTCATCAGATAGAATACAGTGTTGAGCAGCAGGTCGTGCGCCGTGCGCATGATGGTGTTGAGCATGTTGGGCACACCCATCACCATGCCCAGATAGCCGAAGAGCACTACTACGCTGGTGATGCACCAGATGCCGCTTGGGATGAGCGCTTTGCGTTTAGAATTGTTCTGTTTCATAAGGGTTCGTTTAATAGTTAGTAGATAGAATGGCTGAGGCTTTTCCGCCCGTCGCCGTAACCAATCGCAAAGATATGAATAATTAATGAAGTGACGAAAGGAACCGTATCCTTTCGTCACCGTTTTTTTTAATTTGTAATTGTTAATTTTTAATTATTAATTGGCATGTGTTAATTATTGATTTTTAATTATTAATTTTTAATTGGTTGATTGATTATCAAGTATGCTTTATATTCTTATGAAGGCATAATTAACGGTTTCAACCAACCAATTAATAATTAAAAATTAATAATTACAAATTGTTAGAAGTGGAACTTCGTACCGATGCTGAACTTCAGTTCGCCGTTAGCCGGCTCCTGGTCCTTCACCTGGTCGATCGACTTGGCGTGTACCACCGCTGCCGGCTCTGCGTATATCTCGAAGTGGCGGCTCAAGCGGAAGCCAGCCTGGATAGCTGCGTGTACGCCCGGCACGACCTTCGTCTTGTGCATGTCGCACGAGTTTACGCTGAGCTGCGCGCCAAGCATACCCGTTATCTGGAACAAGCGGTCGTCGCTCTGTTCGCCAGTGATGGCGTTGCGCATGTTCATCATATAGTCGGCTGTGACGGCTGTGATGTGGTCGGTGTAGCTGAGTCCGTTCGCACCGCGCTTGGCGAATGTCTCGCTCACGCTGCCGTGCACACCATGCACGCCATTGAACCAGTGGCCGTAGCCAGCCTGCACGTTATATGTGAGCTTGTGTTGAGCGTGCAACTCGCTGAAGCTGCCCGTGAAGAATCCGGCGCCACCGCCGATAGTGATGAAGTTCTTCTCCTCTGGTGCTTCTTTAAGGTCGCTTGAACCCTTGTCGCGGTTCATCGTGTAGTCGAGACCGACGAGAGCGCGCGGTGTCACACGACCCCAGTTGCGATGCATGAAGCGGTCGGACAGCTCGTAAGCCATCTGCGGCTCGATGAACAGACCCGTAGTGCTTGAAAGACGGATGCGACCCTGCGCACCGGCGTGAACATCGGCAGAGAAGTACGACTTGTGGTCGCCGTAGTCGGCGCCGACAGCGAAACCGATGACAGAACGTATTGAGAGCCACTTGGTGTTCTCCGTGCCATAGTTCATAGCGGTGAGGTCGGCAAGCCAGTCGAACGCGCCTACAGCCTTAGAGTAGCGCTTGTCCTCGATGCGGCGCTGCATCGTTCCGTCGAGACTGAAACGCACGCCGTGCGAAGCTGCCGACCACTTGGTGTAGCTGATGCGTGCAACCGGCATCCAGTAGTCGGTCTGCTTCATCTTTGTAGACGTAGAAGCCAGACCTCCGGCGATGCTTATAGACGCCTTGGGTATGCCGTGGATGCCTGCTTCGCGGCGCTCGATGGCGTATCTGTCATGATAGGTGTACATGAAGCCGGCGAGAAGCGACGGCATCACGCTCCACTTCTTGAAGACGCGGTCCTGCTGCATGAAGTTCTTGGTGTAAGAGTCGACACGCGGTTCGATAACGAACGCGAGTCCGCGCGAAAGGCGTATGTTGCCCTGCAGACCTCCGCTGAAGCCCCAGCTGCTCTTGATGCCGTCGATGCGGTCGGAAGAACGGTTGAAGCTGAAACCTGCCAGCGCATTGATCCATACGTAACGCTCAGGATCGACACCGCCGATGAGGTTGTTAAGGTTGAGAAGGTACTCGAACTGTGAGCTGAGTGCCTTTGTGCGCCACTGGTTGTCGGGGCGGATTGTTGTAGAGCTGAGCGTGAAGCGCGCACCGTGATACGGTCCGAACCATTTGCCGGCACTTGCTGCCTGACGAACGCCGAGGAAGTCGCCCCAAGTGGCTTTGTGAGCGTTGGAAAGCGTTGCCGGACCAACCATTCCGCCTACGAAGATACCGTCCCAGATGCTGTGTTTGCCACGCTCCGGGTCTTCATAATTCTTGCGAACAAACGGCAGACGATAGCCCAAACCCATAGTGAGCGTAGTGAACGGGCGGTAGCCGTGCCATGTCTCTTGCTGCGAAATCTGGTCCTCCATCAAGCCGTAGCGCGACTCGAGGTAGGTATAGAAGTTGTCGCTCAGAGCATACTGTCCGCGCAAGCCGATATGTATGCCCATACCGTACTTTGTTACGTTGTTGTGGTTTGACGTAGCGAGGTCGAAACCTGCGATGCCATACACCTCGAAGCGCTTTGTCTCGTAGTAGGTGCCGGGCTGAGCGATGGCTGTGATGTTGAGCAGGTAGTCGAGGCTGAGGTCAAGATACTTAGCCTTCAGTCCGCGTGTGCTCCACTTGCCTCCGTTGATGTTGATGCGTGCGCCGTGCTCAGGAGTAAACCAGTCGCCGATGTTGAAGTCGGCGGTAAGTCCGAACTCAGGGTGGCGTGTTCCCATGATGTTGGTGCCTAAGCCTGCGTCTACGAAGAGATGGTCGAAGTAAGTCTTCTGCTTCCACTTCTTTGCAACGCGCGGGCGCTGCAGCATATAGTTGAGAGCACTGCCTTCAATCTGTGCGTTTGCTGTTGCGACGTAGGCGCAAGCCATGAAGGCAGCCACAATCGCTTTTCTTATATTGTTCATAACTCTTTTCCCTCCTTATTTCTTCTGCTCTAACAACAAATCGTTAACATCTCCATCGGTGTGCGCAATCTTCTCGAGCGACGGGTCCATCTCGAACGAGCGCTTCAGCTCCTCGTATGCTCCCACGGCGTCGTCGGTGCGGTTGAGGCAGACAGCGCGCAGGTAGTGGGTGAGCGCCTCGTCGTCGGGCAACTCGCGGCTCAGCTTGAGCGCCTCCTTGTTGCGCTTCATGGCGAGCATCATGAGCAGCTCGTTGCGCTTGCCCGTGGCAGCCACCGTCTTGTAGTTCTCGTCGTAGCGTCCGTTGAGAACGCCGCTCATAGCGTGCAGCAGTTCAGACTCCTCGGTCTTGGGCACGTACGAAAGACACTCGTCGGCGGCAGCGAACTGGCGGTTCTGAAGCAATGCGATGGCGTGGTTGATGTTAACCGTAGCCGGTGCCTTCTCGCCAGCGAACGGCTCGAGCAGCTGCGGGTCAGACTCGCCGCGGTTGATAAGATCGGCTGCGAGGTCGTTGGCTGCAATCATGAACGAAGGATACATCTCCAGAGCCTGGCGTATGATGGTGTCGCGCTTTACGGCGTCGTTCTCGCTGCGGTAGAGTGTGAAGAACTCGTAGCGAGTGAGCTTCTTGTAGTCGGCAGCGTAGAGATTGCGAATCTCGTCGAGTGTGAGCTGACGGAAGATTGTGTAGTTCATCACGTAGTTCACCTGGCGGAGCTTCGGCAGATAGCGTGCCTCAAGCACACTTCTGAAGAACGGCAGACGGCGTATTCTTGCGCTCTGCACGTCGATGTTGCTGCTGCGGTTGATGATGCTCTGCACCTGGTCGGCTTCGCTGAAGAGCGAGTCGCGGCGCAGCAGAGCAACCACCTCGCTCCAGGGAGCTACCGACGACTTGCTGCTGAACTCGATGCCGCTGCGCAGGTTCTCGGGCAGCTTTTCGCGTATATATCCCAGCGCGAAGTCCATACGCTGGCGTGCAAGATTCTGGTTGAAGTTGTAGCGACCGTCAGGCGAAGCGATACCTTCGAGTGAGAGCGACTGTATTGTAGCGTCCTTGTCGGCGCGTATGGCGTCGATCTGCTGGCGCAGTTTCTCAATCTCTATATCGTTGTGCGGGTCGTTGGTGTTGAGCGTTGCCTTGCCGATGAGGAACTTCAGGTTGATGTTGCCCTTGCTGTCGCGCATCTGCTTCTCGGGAGTGGGGTAGTAGGATGCGTCGGTGAGCGGCTTGCCCAGCAGCGAGCAGTCGAGCCAGCGCAGCGGATTGACCGTTCCGCGGGCGATGATGGTAGTGTCGCGGTAGATGATGTGCGTGTAGTCCTCGATAGCCATGTACACGTCGCAAGAGTATTCTGCCTTGAGGTTCTTCACGAAGATAGAGTCGCTGTAGCCGATGATGTCGTTAGCCTGACCCTTCTCGCGTGTGGCGCTGCTCTTCACGGTGACGTGCTTTGCAAGCGGGTCGCCGGCAGTCTCGCTGTTCATGTTGAAGTTGTAGAGACGGTCCTGCGTTCTGTGATACTCCTTGGCGTCGTACACCATCGGGCGCATCAGCGTGAGCTTGTTCTCTGTCACATTATTCAATATAGGCTGCACAACGAGTCGGCGGTCGTGCTGGAACATCTGCTTCGGCACGCGAACACGCGTACGTACATAGAGCCAGTTGCCCTTCACCTCGATATCCGTAGGCTCGGGCATGATGCGGTCGGTGATGCGCTTTGTCTTCACCTCAACCTCCTTGAGCTGCACGTCGTCCTCGTCGAGCTTCACTGTGAGGAACTTGTCGTTCTTCACCTTCACCATCTCCTGCTTTGCGCCAATCATGGAGAAGCGCAGCTGAGTGCCTACGTGTGTGTTCATTGAGAAGCGTCCGTCCTCGTCGGTTACGGCGAGCGCGCGGCGCAATCTGGTGTCGGTGATATTCACGCCGATGAGCGGTTCGCCGGTCTGCTTGGACACTACGCGACCCGTAAGGCGCACCACTTCCTGAGCCTGCGCACCGAGCGCGAGGCATAGCAGGGCTGCGAGTGTGAGTGCCACCCGCTTAAAGTGTGTTGCTATGTTTTCTGAATTCATATCTCTTTGCTTTCAAACTTTAAAATGAAGTTGCTTATAAAACCCTCTAATCTAAACTTATTCGTATATAAACCAGTTTCTGCAGCGTCTCTTGTCCGTCGGCGGACATATCGCGAAACGCCGTTTATAAGTAGTTAGCTTTAACTTTTAGTTGAGTTTGTTTGTACTATTTAATAATGTAGACGAAGTTGACGCCTGCCTTTATCGGAGCGAAGTTGACGGTTTCGACGTTCGGCTTGTCGAGTGTTGCACGCTGAGCGTCGCTTCTCGAGAACTTCTCCTGGCGGTATACCAGACCCACGCCGAGTGTTGTCTCAATACTCCAGTGGCGACTGAGCACGAAGCTGTAGCCGTAGGTGACGCCACCGCCGAATACATCGCCGTCGTGTCGCTTCTGCTTGAACTTCAAGTCGTAGTTTGCTGCTACTGCGGCTATGCCCACGAAGTGAGCAGCCTGAGGACGTGCGCTGAACCAGTAGCGTACTTCGGGTTCTACTCCGAATCCCTTGAAGTCGTATTTGCCGTTGTTAAACTTGGTGCGGGTGACAACGCCTTCGAGGTTGAACGTCACATGACGATTAATCCTGAATTCAAGCCCGAGGTTGGGTGCCGCTACAGCCCAATATAAGGCGTTCGTTTTTACATTTACGCGCTGCGCATTAGATGGCGTGGTTGTCACAAGCACCGCCACAATGGCTACCAATCGCGCGAACCATTTGTTTGACATGTGTGTTTGATTTTATACTGAAAAAAAACAATTTGCTGCAAAAGTACTAATAATATTTAATAAGTCGACGCTCGAAAACTTGTTCAAGCGCCGACTTAATATATTATTAACATCTTTTATGTTAACGCGCACCGTTTGTGTACGCAGATGTTTCAAAAAGAAAGTGCGGGTTTAGTAATGTGTTGAGCGCTACTATGTTATGCTAAGTAGCCGATGTGTTGCATTCGTCGAAGTGGTCTGCCACCTCGCAGAGCGCAGCATACCACTCCTTGCCGAAGCGTCTGGTGAGCGGACCTTCGAGGAACTTGTATACTGGCAACCCGAGTTCGCGACCCTTCTTCACGGCGTCCTTGCACACGTCCCAGCGGTTGTAGTTAAGCGCCACGGTGCCGTTGGCGAAGCGCTTCTCGCGGATAGGGTAGAGTGCGCACGAGATGGGCTTGATGAAGCTGGTCTTGCCGGCGCGGTATGCACGCTCTAAGGCGCAGAGGCAGCAGTCGCCTTCGTAGCAGGTGAAGACGCAGTCTTTGCCGCCCACGATGCTTGTCACGAGGTCGCCGTCGCGGTCGGTGTACGCCACGCCCTGCTTGTCTACCACGGCTTGTGCTTGTGCCGACATGTCGCCCCACACGGTGTCGAGCGCGTCTTCTATGCCGCCTATCTCTTCGAGTGTGACGGGTGCGCCGGCGTCGCCTTCTACGCAGCAGATGCCCTTGCAGGCGTCGAGGTCGCAGCAGAACTGCTCGGTGATAATGTCGGATGAAACGAGTATGTTGTCAATGTCAAGTATCATATTTCTATCTTGTTTCTTAATGATTATTTCTTTTTGCAGTGAAATGCCTCCCACGGATTGCACTCTTCTTGCAGTGAAATGCCTCCCACAGATTGCACGGAATACACAGAATCTTCTTGCTGTATATTCTCCCACAGATTGCACAGATTTTCACAGATGCTGCCTTCAAGGGGGTGCACTTGTCTCAAGTGCACCAACCTGCTCTGTAGGCGCATCAATCTGCTTTGTTGGTGCACATCTTGCTTTGTTGGTGCACTTGAGACAAGTGCACCCCCTGAAAGAACCTATCTGTGTAGATCTGTGAAATATGTGGAAGTATACTTTCAGCAATCTCTTCCATGAATTCTGTGAAATATGTGGGAGAATTCTTTCAGCAACCTCTTCTATGGATTTCGTGAAATCTGTGGAAGAATATCTCAGCAGAGCGTGTTACCAGTCAATCTCCTGCTCGCCATGCTCGCGCAGATAGGCGTTGCAGAGCGAGAAGTGGTGGTTGCCGAACCATCCGCCGCGGTTGGCAGAGAGCGGCGAGGGATGCACCGACTCGAGCACGAGATGGCGCTCGCGGTCGATGAGCTGCTTCTTGGAGCGCGCATAGCCGCCCCAGAGAATGAACACGAGGTGCTCGCGCTCGGCGCTGAGCGCGCTGATGGCGGCATCGGTGAACTGCTCCCAGCCGTGACGCTGATGACTCGCCGCCTGATGCGCACGCACCGTGAGCGTAGCGTTCAGCAGCAGCACGCCCTGCTTAGCCCAGCGCGTCAGGTCGCCAGTCTGCGGGATAGGCTTTCCGAGGTCGAGTTGTATCTCCTTGAAGATGTTCTGAAGCGACGGCGGGAAAGGCACGCCTGCCGGCACAGAGAAGCTCAGACCCTGCGCCTGACCCGGCTCGTGGTACGGGTCCTGACCGATAATCACCACCTTCACCGCGTCGAACGGACAGAGGTTGAAGGCGTTGAAGACGAGCGAACCCGGCGGATAGCACGCCGTTGTGGAATATTCCTGGCGCACGAAGTCGGTGAGCTGAGCGAAATAGGGCTTCTCAAACTCCGCTCCGATATGCTTGCGCCATGAGTTGTCGATTTTTACGTTCATGCGTACAAAATTACGAAATTATTGCGAACAACCCTCACTATCTGATATATTTTCGCTACTTTTGCTCCGTATAACAAAACTCGACGATAATGCAACTCATACGCTTACTGAAAGACTGGACGCTGCCCGTAGCCATCGCCACGGGATGTGTCGTTTATATGATATTCGCGCTCGTGCCGCAGCTCGACACGTTCGCCACCTGCGCCGCGCCCGTGTTCGACGCCCTGCTCCCCATGTTCATGTTCCTCGTGCTCTTCGTCACGTTCTGCAAGGTCGACTTCCGCCGCTTGCGCCCCGTGGCGTGGCACTGGTGGCTCGGCGCCTTCCAGGTGTTCGGCGTGGGCGTGGTGATGGCAGCCGTCTTAGCCTTCTCTCTGAAGGGCAACCGGCTCATCCTCGCCGAAGCCCTCCTCACGTGCATCATCAGTCCGTGCGCCTCAGCCGCGCCCGTCGTCACGCAGAAGCTGGGCGGCAACCTCGAGGAGATGACCACCTACACCTTCATCTCCAACTTCATCACGGCGCTCATGATACCCGTCTGCTTCCCGCTCCTCGACGGCAGACGCGAGATGCACTTCCTCGCCGCCTTCTCGCTTATATTATATAAGGTGTTCACTGTGCTCGTCGTGCCGATGCTGCTCGCCTATGTCGTGAAGCACCACGCCAAGCGCCTCTGCCAGCGCATCGTCGGCGTCAAAGACCTCTCCTACTATCTCTGGGGATGCTCGCTGCTCATCGTCTCCGGCACCACGATGAAGAATATTTTCCACGCCGACACCACGCTCCGCTTCCTGCTCCTCATCGCCGCCGGTTCGCTCCTGCTCTGCATCTTCCAGTTCGCCTGCGGCAGAACCATCGGCCGACGCTTCGGCGAGACCGTCAACGCCGGTCAGGGACTCGGACAGAAGAACACCGCCTTCGCCATCTGGATAGCCTGCACCTACCTCTCGCCACTCTCCGCCGTAGGACCCGGATGCTACATACTCTGGCAGAACATCATCAACAGCATAGAGATATGGCGCGCGCAGATTTCTGAAAAATAATTTGCACGACCCAAATGAAAACCGTATCTTTGCAGATACAAAAGGAAAACACATAATTAATAACTTAAACAAAATAACAAAAATGGAAGAAAACAAGAACCAGCAGCCCCAGGGTCTTCAGATCGAACTGAAGCCGGAAATCGGTGTAGGCGTTTACGCTAACCTCGCACTCATCACACACTCTTCAAGCGACTTTATCCTCGACTTCACTTGCATGCTCCCCGGTATGCAGCAGCCGCAGGTACGCAGCCGCGTCGTAATGGCTCCGGAGCACGCTAAGCGTCTACTTATGGCCCTGAACGACAACATCCAGAAGTACGAGCAGAACTTCGGCAAGATCAACCTGCCGGAGGCACAGCAGCCTCGCACAGCTACTCCGTTCAACAACCCGGAGGCTTAATCAACGCAAACGTTAGCTCTCCGTCTGCTTCCTAAAGCAGACAGCATGAGCCGATATGCATATAGGCGCAATTCCCGCAAGGGAGTTGCGCCTTTTTTGATGTCAACGACGTGCCAAAGCAGCGCGTAGCGGAAAGCTAATGCCGTAGCCTCCTACAGATAGTCCGTCACTTCTTGCTCTCTGCACCATAACCCTCAACGTCTTTCCACCGCTCGCGTCCGCCGCCCGATCGGATTCCGTCCGCCGCCCGATTGGATTCCGTTCGCCGTCCAATCGGATCGCGTTCGGTGCACGATGAAAGAACTTGCAGTTCTTACTGCGAATATTTTAAACAAGGGTTGTTTTGTTTGCTTTTTATTATTATTTTTGTAGCATAAAAACCTTAAACAATAAAATATATGCTGAGACAATTTCTATGTTTGACTTTATGTGTACTTTCCTTTAGTACTGTTTCTAAGGCCCAAGTGGGCGGTGTATCGTCAGGTTCAAGTAACCCCGAGTACGTTCCACCTGAAGATATTCTAAAAGAGGAATCTAAAATGCCTCCACCGGGACGTCCTAATCATTCTCCTACTAAAGTTACAAGACAACGTGTTGCTTATGCTTACGATGCTTCAGGAAATAGAATTGGACGTACATTAGTGATTGAATCAAGACGCAAACAACACAGTGATGCGACTTCTTTAAAGGAATGCAACGATTGCATTGGTAAAATACATCTTAAAATTTACCCGAATCCAGTTTCCACGAATTTGACAATAGCTTTGGAAGAGGAATGCCGTCAAAATGTATCATATGTATTGTATAATGCAAGTGGAGAAATCATTTGCAAGGGAGATCTTGTTACACACGAGTTTTTATTGGATATGTCTGGCTTAGCTAATGAGGTTTATATATTAAAAATCTCTATTGGTAAAGATGCGAACTCTTGGAAAATCATAAAAAAATAGATAAAATCTACTATTATTAATCCTATGAATAAAAAAACAAACTATAGATTCTTTGTGATATGTATTTTGGGTATGCTATCTTATGTTGCATCAGCTCAAATCACAGGAAAAGTTTCAAATGTTTTGAACTCAGAAATGTGTAAAGACAGTGCTTTGTTGGAAGCAAGAAAGTATGTTGATACACAAGTCGATTCGTCTGGCGATACTCTCATAGTCTATAAATACAAACCTTTCGAGCTTGATTTGTCGTCAGCTCAAGACCTTGAGAGAAATGATAACGATGAGATTGTTACAGATGTCAATGTGGATAACCAGGAGGAGTTGCAAGTTATGCCACCTCCAATATACATAAATACATCGGTAGTAGGAAAAATCCCAATAACAGAAGGTGTTTCTCCTACGGGAGCTCGTACGTACGAAATTCCCATTATGACAGCTGCTAATTGTAAGCTAACTCCTGACGTAAGTCTTATATATAATAGTCAGTCTGGTAATGGTGTCGCTGGTTTTGGATGGGATGTTAAGGGATATTCCAGTATATCAGTTGTTGGCAAATCATTGTATTATGATGGAAAAACGACTCCTGTAGATTTGTCTAAGCCAGAAAAATGTGCATTTGCTCTTGATGGTGTTCGTCTTGTTGACAATCTTGGCCCTCTTGAAGAATATCAGTATGAGACAGCGCAGGGATTTATTCTTGTGAAGAAACATATGTCTGGTGAAAATGTTGCCTATTTTACTGTAGCGTATCCTAATGGTAATACTGCAACATTTGGTTTTACAGACAACAAAGATATGCAAGTTGTATATCCTATAACAGAACTTTGTGATTCGAAAGGCTTCCGTATTGATTTTTCTTATGAAAGGTCAGGCAATTGTTTATATCTTACAAAGATACAATATGGTAGTATGTCGAGAGACAACCATCCAGCTGAAATGGTATTCAATTATGTTGAGCGAGATGATTTTACAACAATTTATATTGGTGGCGTAGCAATGACTGCCAACAGATTGCTTTGCAAAATTGTTTCGAGTGATATCGTTGATGGTCGGAAAACAGTTTTGCGTGAGTATAATCTGACACATGAAACAAAAGGTGTAAAACGTTTAGTAGCTTTAAATTGTACGTGTAAAGGAACGCACAGATTTCAAGGCTTAACTTTTCAGTATGGTACAGCAATAGACGATCATAAACCATCGCTGATAAACGATGGACAAAATCTGTTGGCAAAGTTTTTCCCAACATCAAAAGAAAATAACCTCGCTTTCATTAGGGGAAAATTGTTGAAAAATGATTTTAACGATGGTTTGGTTGTTTTACCTGCATGTTTTGATTCTTGGGGAGTGGTCGGAGTATATGTGCAAAATACCTTTGGTAGCACCAAAGTTTATCCTGCGTATGGTAGTAATTATCCCGAAAACCAAACTATTCTAATATCTCCTTCCTTGTCTGACTGGTATAGAATAGATTCTATAAAAACGGAAAAGGGCTTTCAGACGATTCAGGCCGTAGATATTAATGGCGATGGTACGGATAACATTGTAAAGGTGAATGTAGTTGGCGCGGGTAAGAATTATACACGCTTTTCAGTGACGGAATATTCTTATAATACTGGATCGTTGACCTCTCAATCTTTTACTTTCTCTATCAATCATTCTTATAATAATGGTAATAAAAAGTATAGTCCGGCACAAAGCTCGTATTTTTGGGGGGATTTTGTAGGTAATGGCAAGGTTCAATTGCTTGTTGCTACTTTGGATCAAAAAGATAAAATGAAGCTGTATGTTGATCTTGTTGACCTGAACAATAAAATGTATATAGGCGAATCTTTAGTTTTGTCCAATTATGATAGTAAGAGTGGAGAACCTTTTTGTGTCGTTGACATAGATGGTGATGGCAAAGCGGAACTATGCCATGCTACTGAAACAGGAGTGGAAATTTTTGTTTTAGAGAAAAATAGGTTTAACCTACAGCGTATTGATGATACAATAAATAGCGTTGCTTTTTATCATTCTGCAATTTGGGGGGATGTTAACGGAGATGGGAAACTCGATGTACTGGTTTCTCCATTAAAATCTAGTAAAAGATTTGAGATGTGCAGAGTGCCTGTTTGGTCTAAACCTTATTGTCCTTTTTGTAAGGCGAAAGAACCAACAATTGATAGTGATAATGTATGTAGATTCTGTGGCGGTGATATAAAACAGTATTGGATTAAAGATAGACATGGGCTCAGATGCCGTATTTGTGAGGAAGCTCTTGTCTTTGAAAGAGGAGAACCCGTATGCAGTGAGCATGGTAGGGTGATAGAATGTGAAATATGTACAGTTGATATTGATAATGGTTCCAAATGGACTTTATATACGTCAACAGGTAAGTCTTTTGTTAAAAGTACAATGGAAATACTGAGATGCTATGACGATCAATTCATGCTTATGGATGTTAATAAGGATGGATTGGCTGATTTGTTGCATATTAATGAAGGACAAGTAAACATCTACCTAAATGATAAGGGAGTGTTAAATGATAGTTTGTTATGTGGAGTTGCAATCTCCGACAACGCTCATATAATACCTTCTAATGTGTGCAATTTCCATAATATGAGTAATTTTATCATTGTGGATGATGCTGTTGTCAAGAGCTACAGTTACTCGCGTGATTTTACACGTCTCAATTTGCTTACTCGTATGAGAGACAGTTTCATGAACTGTCATTACAATGATTATGGAAGTTCTTTTGGTTTTAATAGGAATTATATCATTACTTCTTCATGTATGTCTACATACCCATATTCGCCACTTGTGCAACCAATAAATTTGCTTAATTATAGTAATATTACATCATCTGATGATAGTTCTTTGCTTGCAAAAAATAGCTATACTTTCTATGATGGAGTTTGGCATAATGAAGGTCTGGGATTTTTAGGTTTTGAAAAGGTCGTAACCAGAGATTGGTTATCCGACCAAATCAGTACGGAGATTCATAATCCAAAGATGTTTGGAGTTGTTACTCGTGTCGAAACCCCCGAAAAAATAACAGAGACGTCTTACAACTGCCCATATTCGCGCAATAAGAAAAATAATGTAAGAATTGTGTCTATGAAAGAAACAAATCTTCTGACAGGTATGATCGTTTCAAAGAACATGAGTTATGACGAATATAATAATGTGACAAAAGAGATTACTTCATATGGAACATTACAAAATGTAGGTCAAACTACTTCGTATAAGAATCTATTGACGCCACAAAGCTATCTTATAGGTCTGCCTTTATCTGTTGAATCAACAACTATCAGAAATGGTGATTCTTGGACTACAAGTAAATTATTAACATACAATGATGATAATCTTCTTGTTAAGAATGTCTCATGCATTGGTGGAAAAAAGCAGTCTGAAACACACTATACGTATGATTCCTATGGAAATGTCACTAGTAAGAAAACTGCTCCCTATAATTCTCAAGAATTCATAGGAGAAACGTTCGTATATGGTGATAACGGTAGGTGTCTTCGTTCTTATACAGACGCTTTGGGACATACTACTACTTATTCTAAATATGATATGTTTGGAAACCCATGTGAAATGACGGATTATAAGGGTCGCATCACAAAATATGGCTATGATATTACTGGTGAAAAGAATTATACCCTTTATCCCGATGGCGTGTTGGAAAGAGTAGAAAAGAATTGGGGCGGAATTGGACTTTATACTATAAAATATAGTAATAATAGTAAACCTGCATCTATCGTTCATTATGATAGCTTTGAACGAGAAATACGTAATGGTGTATTGCGATTTGACGGAAGTTGGCAGTTCGTAGACAAAATATATGATAGAAGAGGAAAAATATCGAAGATATCTCTGCCTTTTATTGGTGATGCTCCGGCTGAATGGAATAACTATGAATATGACGAATTTGGCCGTCCAGTAAAATATGTTGAGGCTTCTGGTAAAATGTCGTCTTGGAGTTATGATGGATGCAATACTACCGAAACTAAAGATGGCGTTGTTACTGTGCGGACAATAGACAATGTTGGTCAGCTTGTAAAAGTTGAAGATCCTGGTGGAATCATAGAGTATAATCTACGTGCCGACGGACAGCCTTCGGAGGTGGTTGCTCCTGGTAATGTTGTAACAAAGTTTAAATATGATGAATTTGGACGCAAAGTGGCCATTGAAGATCCAAGTTTTGGTTTGCAAGTTTTTGAAGAGAAATATGATAATGATGGCACTCGCCATTTTATCTCTACTGATGCAAATGGAAATGTTGTGTCAACTGTATACGACAAGTTCGGAAGAAAGACTAATGAGACGAGACCAGAGTTCTCTACGGCATATACTTATGATGGTGACGGCAACGTAACGTCTGAGAGTTCCACAAATGGTGTTTTAACAACGTTTGTGTATGATGATTATGGCAGATTGCAAAATAAAGTGAAGTCTATAGGCAATAAATCGATAGAAAAATCATTTGTATATATAGATGGAAAACTTAACAGCGAGACGATAACATTGAACTCAGGTGTTAGTCAGCCCAAAGTGTTTACTCTTAATTACGAGTATGCTAATAACCATATGGAAAAAGTAACCCTCGATAATACAACAATCTTGTATAGACTGTTCAAAGAAAACGAATTTGGACAGCCTACAGAAATCGTGACTGGCGGTATGGCACGTTTGTATGATTATGATGCCTTCGGGTTACCGACTCGTAGACGTTCAGGAACCATTCAGGATCTTAGCTACACTTTTAATCCGCTTAACAATAATCTTTTGTCGCGTACTGATAATAAACGTGGAATAAAGGAGTGTTTTGCTTATGATGTTATGAATCGCCTATCTGGTATCGGAGACAAGCAGGTAGTGTATGCTGACAACGGAAACTTACTTTCAATGCCAGATGTTGGTGTGATGGAGTATAGGCATGAGACTAAACCATATGCCGTCACAGGTCTGTTGCGAGATAACAGTAGCGATAATTCAGAAGAGATGGTCTTAGAGTATAATTCATTTCATTGTCCTTCGTATATCAAGTATGGTTATAATGAAACTGAGTTTGTCTATGATGCTAATGGAAACCGTGTGGCTATGACAAATGGCTCTTGTAAGAAATATTATCTTGATGAATATGAAATAGATGGTGATGGTAGCATGCAGATCTTATATCTGTGTGGTGATGCCTATTCGGCGCCGATGGCGTATGTGAAGAAAATCATGAGTCCTTCGTGGATGCTTGTAAATATATGTCGTGATCATCTTGGTAGTATAACGCATATCGCAAATGCAGATGGTGTGTTATTACGTGAATATAGTTATGATGCTTGGGGTAAAATGCGGGAGCCAGAGACCCAAGAGGTTTATCCTCAAGGTTCTGAACCGGATCTTTTTCTTGGACGTGGATATACAAGTCATGAGCATTTGTCGCAGTATGGACTTGTCAACATGAACGCTCGTCTATACGATCCGGAAACTGGTCGATTCCTTAGCCCTGACGCTTATGTGCAACTGCCAGACAATACGCAAAGCTTCAACCGCTATAGCTATTGTCTGAACAATCCACTTAAATATGTAGACAAAGATGGCAATATCTTCTTCTTATTCACACCTTTTGCTGCAATTGGCAATACTCTGTATAACATATTTGCACATGGCGTAAATTTTGATCATTACAATTGGAAGGTTCTTCGCAATGCATGGAAAATAGATTCTGGTATGTTCATGGGTAATGGTTTGCAAATTTTAAATAAGTGGACGTGGGGTTTCGTGAATTCGTATGTAGGTAATATGACAGCTCATGTGCTTAATGTGTTTGGTAAGGTAGACAAAGTTACGGCTTTTGATGGTATGCTGGCTTTGTCTGGTGTTACAAGTGGCAGTCGTGCATTTACAGTAGGTCATTATTCGTTTGGACCGAAAGGTTATGTGGCTGATTGGAGAGATCATTTGTTCGTGCACGAATATGGTCATTATATACAGTCTCAACATTTTGGCCCTCTTTACTTTCAAGTTGTTGCTATTCCCAGCTTGTTAAGCGCTTGTTGCACTTCGTCCCTTAGTGGTGTAGAGCATAGAAGTAGATGGTTTGAAAAAGATGCAAGCGGTTTAGGAGCAAATTATTTCGATAGACATTATGGTAAAGGAGCAAAAGGTTATGATCCTAATAGTCCAAACTTTTTTGATAAAAATAGTTTTTGGAATGGAAGTGGAACTTTGTATGAAAATCCAAGATTGAAATCTCTTAATCAATCTGTTACTCCAAATCCAAATAAACCTTACAATCAAGGTGGCGGTTTTAGATATGAAGGACATGTTACTTTTTGGGATTTTATATTATAAATAGTTGTGTTTTTTGTTTTGCAACTTTGTTGCTACAGTATAAACCTATTTAAAGTATATTTATGAAGAAATTTTTAATATACACAATCATGTGTTTTCTGTATATCACGCTCACGGCAACAACGTGCGATGATATTGATTACAGAACGGTATGCATCCGTAACAATACAAGTGATACGATATTGCTGGGAACAGTTCGTAATTCGCCTAGACAAAAAACTCTTACGTTGAGGGAGTTTTTCGCTTATAGCGTTCAGTACTATGATACGGTACCGCCGAACGAAAACACGTTCTTTGGAATGTTCGTTGATCATGATATATCCCTTCTTAATCAGAAACTCTTTATCTTTGTCTTTAAGCCGGAAACTCTACGCAATTTTACCCCGGAACAACTCGTTGAGCGTGACTATTGCGACGGAAAGTTCTTCTTGAATTGTGCCGACCTTGATAGGGCGAATTATAGCTTCTCGTATAATGGCGAATAATTAAACGTTTAATCAATATTACTATATATGAAAAAACTACTTTTGGCGGCGTGCCTTCTATCAGCCGTAAGTCTGAATATTAAAGCCCAAAAGGGCGAGTCGGCAGCCAGCATGAACGCACTTCTGGACGTTACGGAGTCGGGCGACTGTGTGTTTGGTTCCTCTCTGGCTATCTCGCACAACTTTACAAAAGGCGTGCGTCTGCAGCTTGCTGTGGAATACTACACGGAAGCGTCGACTTGGAACTTGGTGGGCGGTGTCAACTTTCACTATCTTTTGCCAGTCTCATCGCGTCTGAAGTTGTATCCGATAGCCGGCGTAGGCTTTGTTGGCGGACATACCAAATATGTCTTGTGTCAGTATGATCCGGCGGGCGGACACTACGACTTGGATTGTGAGGAGAACATTGGTCCCGACTTCTATGTGCAGCCCGGAGCCGGTATAGAGTATGACTTCGCCGAGAAGCTGTCGCTCCATTTCGAAGGAAGATGGCGATATTCTCACGGCAAGAGGGAGTGGGTGAACAACGGCGTGTTCGGTGTCGGCGTGTCTTATCGGTTCTGACCCATGAAGCGAGGGTGCAGCACGATCGGTTGATATTGTTGCACGCCTCGCTTTTATGGTGTGAAGCCTTGCTCTTTTCGCGTAAAAGTAGTAACTTAGCACGCAAAACAGCAGTATATGATTAACATTCCGCGTTGGGAACAACGTCTTGACAGCTACCATAAGGCACTCGCACGCCTCGCCGAGATAGTCGGCGCCAGCAAAAAGCGGACGCTCAACGAGTTTGAGCGCGATGGACTTGTGCAGCGATTTGAGTTCACACACGAACTCTCGTGGAAACTCATGAAGGCATATGCCGAGTATCAAGGCTTCGACGGCATCGGAGGCTCGCGCGACGCTACACGCAAAGCCTTCGAAATGAGCCTTATAAGCGATGGGCAGTCGTGGATGGACATGATAAAGAGTCGTTCGGATGCTGCGCACAATTATGAAGGCTCCGTGATAGACGTTCTTGTTGACACTATAATAAACAAGTATTATCCTCTCTTCGCTGATTTTTGTCGGAAAATGGATGCGTTTCGCACTGCCGCTGACGCCTGACGAGTGGGGAAGAGAGGTCTACGCAAAACAATAACTGAACAACCTATTAGTATATGATAGAAAAGATTTGTAGTAAATTAAAGGAGGCAATCAATTCTTTTAAGTCTTTCCTTGCAAGGATACCTGCATACTTGATACCCATCGTGGCAAGTGTAGTCCTTGTGATTGTTCTATGCGTGTTAGTGTTGTGCCTCTCAGACAAGTGGGAGAGTTGCATCCCCTCTAAAATGGTGCCCGACTATAAGGAGTCAGACGGCAGGGTGAGCTTCTTTTGGAACGACTTCAATTTCTATGGCATTGTTGCTACGGTCTTGGCGCTTTTCTCGCTTTGGTATACGTTCAGAGCATACCGTTCTCAAAGTCTCACGGAAAGCAATACGAGAAACGTGTCTATAGAGGATCAGAGAAACAAGTTCAAGGATTTTGCTCGGCACGAATATCGCAATCTCGTAGTAGTGATGACCACTGCGGTTAAGTTCTTTTCAAAGGCAAACCAGTTGAATGGATACAGAACGTCCTATCCTTCTGAGAGTCATGTGCTGAAATTGCAGGCAGGTCCAGAGGATTTCGTGTTGGATATTGACTCGAAGATGGCTGCGACGGTGTCTGAAATGCGCCTTCTGCTGAGAAACTACAATATAGAAATAGAAGTGGCGTGCAAGCATCTGCAGAGGGTTGCAATCAACAACGATGCGCTCTATAGAGATTATGACAACCTTATATTCAAACCATTGTTCCTGGTGAAGAATGCCTGTAGAATGGAGGCTGATATGGATATGATGGAAGAAAAGAGTGCGTCTAAAAAGAAAGGAAAAGATGAACGCATTGAAGAACTTGTAGAACGTGCTGCTGAGATTATGCTTACAGAGCATCTGGGCAAACTGAACAGATCGTTGCCAAACCTTTTAAAGGTTCTGAAAGACAGCACTGGCTCTGCAGATATAAAAGATAAAATAAATTATAAGCACTATTTCAAGATGCTGGCTAAAGGTCCGGGCATGCTATTCGAGTGTGACAAGACCGCAGCTCTGGAGCGCTCATTCCATGTGCTTTTCGGAAATAAGCGTGCAGAAAACGAGGAATACAAGCCGCTGCTTTACACGTGTCTTTTCAATAAATACAAACCCGACTTTAAATTCGGGGAGAGTATAGACAAGATATTGAAGACTCTGCAGGATCTCGAAAAGATAAGTCCTAAAGATTTCAGGTGGCTGAAGTTGTATGGGGAAATGCTCGGTGATATAAAGGAGAAAAAAGAATTCGATTTTCAGAAATTCTTCCTTCTGATGCTCATTATGGACATACTCGTGGAGCTGCCCAATATAGGAATGGTCAACTACGAATATGAGCAGACGGTAGCGAGATAGTGAGTAGGGTGACGACCCTACGCACTGCCCATTATATATATAATGTGTAACCACGCAGCAAACAGCATGTTACGCACGCGTTTCAATCAGGATAAACCTCGGTTGCTATTCGTGAAATGGTCGTATATTATTGTGAATGTCTGTTAAAATATCCTGTCGCATATTAAATTTTTAATTTCGCAGTGAGATTGTGTTTTTATATATTAGGTAGTTTCGAGAAAAGTTTGTACCTTTGCACCCCGAAAACAGCTTGTAATAGAGCGGTTTTATGGAATACGACAATAGAAAAATAAAATATATAAATTAAAAATTAAAATCATGCCTACAATTTCACAATTGGTAAGAAAAGGCAGAAAGGTGCTCGTAGACAAGAGCAAGTCACCGGCTTTGGATTCATGTCCTCAGCGTCGTGGTGTTTGCGTTCGTGTTTACACAACCACACCTAAGAAGCCTAATTCGGCAATGCGTAAGGTTGCCCGTGTACGTCTGACAAACTCTAAGGAGGTTAACTCTTACATCCCGGGAGAAGGTCACAACCTTCAGGAGCACTCAATCGTGCTTGTTCGCGGTGGTCGTGTAAAGGACCTTCCTGGTGTACGTTACCACATCGTTCGCGGTACACTCGATACAGCAGGTGTAGCAAACCGCACACAGCGTCGTTCTAAGTACGGTGCTAAGCGTCCTAAGGCAAAGAAGTAATCTGAAAATTGTCGGACGAAACAAATTTTAAAAACGTTTTGCTGGAGAATTGTTAATAGACAGGTTGAGTAAATGTCCAAGAGAGGACGTTGAAGAACAGTAAGAAACAGCCCCACGCAGACAGAAATTTTTCAAACAAAATGAGAAAAGCAAAACCAAAGAAGCGCGTGATCCTTCCGGATCCGAAGTTCAATGACCAGAAGGTCTCTAAGTTTGTAAACCACCTTATGTATGATGGTAAGAAGAATACATCATACGAAATCTTCTACAACGCACTCGAAACCGTAGGTGCTAAGATGCAGAACGAGGAAAAGTCAGCTCTCGAAATCTGGAAGCAGGCTCTCGACAACATCACTCCGCAGGTTGAGGTGAAGAGCCGCCGTATCGGTGGTGCTACTTTCCAGGTGCCGACAGAGATCCGCGCAGAGCGCAAGGAGAGCATCTCTATGAAGAACCTTATCCTCTTCGCACGCAAGCGTGGCGGTAAGAGCATGGCAGACAAGCTCGCTGCTGAGATTATGGACGCTTTCAACAACCAGGGTGGTGCTTACAAGCGTAAGGAAGATATGCACCGCATGGCAGAGGCTAACCGCGCATTCGCTCACTTCAGATTCTAATATAATAATAAGGTAAAAGGAAAAATGGCAAATCGCGATTTACATTTGACTCGTAACATCGGTATCATGGCGCATATCGACGCTGGTAAGACCACTACTTCTGAGCGTATCCTGTTCTACACAGGTAAGACTCATAAGATTGGTGAGGTTCACGACGGCGCTGCCACAATGGACTGGATGGCACAGGAGCAGGAGCGTGGTATCACTATCACATCTGCTGCTACAACTTGTAACTGGAACTATCTTGGCAAGTCATACAAGATTAACTTGATCGATACTCCGGGACACGTTGACTTTACCGCTGAGGTGGAGCGTTCACTCCGCGTTCTTGACGGCGCAGTTGCAACTTACTCTGCAGCCGACGGTGTTCAGCCGCAGTCTGAGACTGTATGGCGCCAGGCCGACAAGTATAATGTACCCCGTATCGGTTACGTTAACAAGATGGACCGTTCAGGTGCTGACTTCTTCGAGACAGTACAGCAGATGAAGGACATCCTCGGTGCTAACCCTTGTCCTATTCAGATCCCTATCGGAGCTGAGGAGAACTTCAAGGGTGTTGTAGACCTTCTCAAGATGAAGGCTATCCTCTGGCACGACGAGACAATGGGCGCAGAGTACGACGTTGAGGAGATCCCTGCTGATCTCGTTGACGAGGCTAACGAATGGCGCGAGAAGATGGTTGAAAGCGCAGCCAACTTTGACGACGCTCTCATGGAGAAGTATCTCGAGGGCCAGGAGATCACAGAAGAGGAGCTTATCGCAGCTATCCGCAAGGGTACTATCTCTATGGAGCTCACTCCTATGCTTCTCGGTTCTTCATACAAGAACAAGGGCGTTCAGCCGCTTCTCGACTACGTTTGCGCATTCCTTCCTTCACCTCTCGATACAGCAGCTATCGTTGGTACAAACCCTGACACAGAGGAAGAGGAAGACCGCAAGCCGTCTGAGGACGAGCCGACATCAGCTCTCGCGTTCAAGATCGCTACCGACCCGTTCATGGGCCGTCTCGTGTTCTTCCGCGTTTACTCAGGTAAGGTAGTTGCAGGCTCATACGTTTACAACCCGCGTTCACGCAAGAAGGAGCGTATCAGCCGTCTGTTCCAGATGAACTCAAACAAGGAAATCCCGATGGAGTCAATCGACGCTGGTGATATCGGCGCAGGTGTAGGCTTCAAGGATATCCGCACAGGTGACACACTCTGCGACGAGGCACACCCGATCGTACTCGAGTCAATGTCGTTCCCTGATACCGTAATCTCTATCGCAGTAGAGCCGAAGAGCCAGGCAGACATCGCTAAGCTCGACAACGGTCTCGCTAAGCTCGCTGAAGAGGACCCGACATTCACCGTTCGTACCGACGAGCAGAGTGGTCAGACCATTATCTCTGGTATGGGTGAGCTTCACCTCGACATCATCATCGACCGTCTGAAGCGTGAGTTCAAGGTTGAATGTAACCAGGGTAAGCCTCAGGTTAACTACAAGGAGGCTATCACAAAGCCGGTACAGCTCCGCGAGGTTTACAAGAAGCAGTCAGGTGGTCGCGGTAAGTTCGCTGACATCATCGTAACAATCGGCCCGAAGGACGAGGATTACAAGGAAGGCGACTTGCAGTTCATCAACGAGGTTAAGGGCGGTAACATTCCTAAGGAGTTCATCCCGTCAGTACAGAAGGGCTTCGAGAACGCCATGAAGACTGGTGTCCTCGGTGGCTATCCGATGACTGGCCTTAAGGTTGTCCTCACCGATGGTTCGTTCCACCCGGTTGACTCTGACCAGTTGTCATTCGAGCTCGCTGCCCTCAACGCTTACAAGAACGGCTGCCCGAAGGCAGGTCCGGTTCTCATGGAGCCTATCATGAAGGTAGAGGTTGTTACTCCGGAGGAGAACATGGGTGACG
>ERZ1026901.245-NODE-245-length-48206-cov-28.485556_pt1 | contig 48206 bp, 41 predicted proteins | sample MGYA00380179_ERZ1026901 | MGnify/ENA primary metagenome ERZ1026901 (study PRJEB33269, sample SAMEA4719815) | human gut metagenome | biome: human-associated habitat; feature: organic feature; material: feces | place: Cameroon | collected 2013-10 ... | reverse complement strand
GGTCTAGGGACTTTCACCCATTAGAGTGCGCCCATGCTGGGCGCACATAAAAAAGCTCCACCGGAATTTCTCCCGGCGGAGTCTAAAGTTTTTAAGCTGCTTTTTTTAAGCTACTAGTCGACGTTTACATGCACTCTTTAATAGCTTTAGCCATACGTTGAATACCTTCAACAATACGGTCATCCGGCATGTTAGAGTAGTTGATACGCATGCTGCGGTCAGTTTTTTGGTTCGGATAGAAAGCATCACCGATAACGCCGGCAACCTTCATCTCGATACATTTGTTGAATACCTTGCGAGCGCTTACGCCTTCAGGGAAGGTCAGCCACAGGAACAGGCCGCCTTCAGGATGAGTCCATTCAGTGCCAGCCGGGAAGTATTTTTCCATGGATTCGAGAATCAAATCACGACGATGCTTGTACAGAGCAACGATTTCTTTAACGTGCTCGTCCAGGTCATAAGCTTCCATATAAGCATCTGCAACGCCTTGGTCAAAGTTGGAGGTGTGCAGGTCAGCGCTTTGTTTAATCTTTACGAACTCGGTCAGCAGACTGTGCTCAGCAGCAATCCAGCCAAGACGCAGGCCCGGGCAGAAGATTTTGGAGAAGGTGCCCAGGAACATAACCAGGCCCTTGGTATCCATAGATTTCAGGGACGGCAGAATGGTGCCTTCATAACGCAGCTCGCCATACGGATTATCCTCCAGTACCGGCAGGTTGTGTTTGTTAACAACTTCCATGAATTTCTGGCGGCGTTCCATAGACCAGGTGCGGCCAGTCGGGTTTTGGAAGTCAGGGATTACATAGATAAACTTGCAGTTCGGGGTGGTTTCCAGAATTTTGTCCAGCTCTTCCGGAATCAGACCGCCATTGTCAGTCGGAACCTCAACAAAGTTCGGCTGGTAAGCATTAAATGCATTCAATGCGCCGAGGTAAGACGGGCTTTCGCAGAGAACAACATCGCCGGGATCCAGGAACAGCTTGCCTGCGAAGTCCAGGCATTGCTGAGAGCCGGTGGTAATCAGAATGTCATCAGGATCAACGTTAGTGTGATATTTATCAGCCATGCGTTTAGCAATTTTTGCACGCAGGGAAGGACGGCCTTCGGTGGTTGCATATTGCAGCAGCTGACGGCCTTCTTTCAATACCAGGTCATGAGAAACCTTGGCAATTTCTTCAACAGGGAACAGCTCCGGTGCAGGCAGACCGCCGGCAAAGGAAATAATATCAGGCTGAGCGGTTAATTTTAACAGCTCACGGATTTCAGAAGCTTGCATACGCTCCATACGACTTGCGAATTTCATGTTTAAAAACCTCTCTTCATTACTAGAAACTTTGTTTTTTCAACGCATATTATATTATAACGCTGAGAGCAGGAATGCACAAGCAAAATGTAGCTTTCGGTTATTTTTTTCATATACAGCGGCAATTTTGTTAACTAATTAACGGTTTAGAGAAAAAACGTACATCAAAAGCCGACTGTTTCCCTGCAAAATCAATAGCCAAGCTGCTCTAAAAGTCCAGCCAAGCCTTCCATGATATCATTATAGGTCACATCGAAATCGCCCGTATACCACGGATCAGCAATACTCTCCCCCTTACGCTCAGTATAATCGAGCAGCAGATGCACCTTGTTTTGCGTATCCTCACCAATCACACGACGCAAATTGCGAATATTATTGCTATCCATCACCAAGAGTAAATCATAGTGCTCGTAATCACGCTTGGTCACCTGCACAGCGTGCTTGCCTGCCACACTGATGCCGAACTGTGCCAGCTTAGTACGCGTACCGTAATGCACAGGATTGCCGATTTCCTCTCTGCTAGTCGCCGCAGACGCAATCTCAAAAGCGTCAGCCAGACCGCGCTTGTTCACGATGTCCTTTAATAAGAACTCTGCCATCGGCGAGCGGCAGATATTGCCGTGGCAGATAAATAAAATTTTGTGCATATGCATATATCCTTTCTTTAGTTAACGGTTGATTTTTACCAATTTACGATTCAAAATGCTCGCAAAAGCAATCGTATTTTTTTACGATTGCTTTTTTGCACGCGTATTTTTTAACTTTCTATCAGAATCTCTATGCAGCAAATTTCCAAAACGCTATTTGGGAAATTCAATCCTGCTTATCAATCCATGTTTCCTTCAGCCTTCACTCTCTTCAAATAATCCTTTAGCAAAAACGTACAGAAATAAGGAAAGGTATAAATGTTATCATTATAGCCAATATTACCACCCACAACCTTTATGCCAAACTTAATCTCGGGATACTTTTCGCTGCTAATCAAAGTCTTTAAAGAGCGTGCCATATTATTCGTCGCCTTAACCTCAACAGGCACAAGACTTTCTGCTGTACGCATAAAGAAATCCTCTTCCAGAGTCGAATCATCTTTTTTATAATAATATAAGCCGCAGCCAGCTTTTTTCAAAGCCTCAGCCGCAATATTCTCATACAAGGCACCTTTATACACACCTAAATTTTTATTAGCGCGCAAATCATCTTGTGCTTCATCATCGAGCATAGCAACCAGCAGTCCCGTATCAGCCATATACAGCTTATATTTAGTATCGTCATAATTCCCCTTTAACGGCAGTTCAGGGAAAGACAGGCAATAGCAGGCATTAATGATTCCTGCATCACAAAGCCATTCAATACAGCCTCGGTAATCCTTAAAGCGTGCTCCTGAAGCGACCTTGGAAATCTGAAACTTTTTATTATCCTTCGCTAATTGCGCAGGAATATGCTTAAATACATTCAGAATACGCGTCTGGTCCATCCCCTCAGCATATTTACGTATATCCTCTTCATAATCCGCCAAAAGCTGTCTTTGCGTTTCCAGCGAGCCTTCAAAGGTTCCTCGTTCTATATATTCGCGTACCACCGCAGGCATGCCGCCTAAAATGCAGTACTCCGTAAACAGCTGCATAAAAACCTGCATTTCAACTTCACTAAAAGGCTTTAACGCATGCATATGCTCCAAAAAGCTGTCGCGTACAGATTTGGCATGACCTTTGGCCCACAAAAATTCCTCAAAGTCCAGCGAATACATTTCATAATCCGTTTTATAGCCGACACTGTTGCTCTCTATTTTTCTATAATTAATCCCCAGCATTGAACCGCTGCAAATCACATCATAACGGCCATCAAGCTTGAAAAATTTTAACGCTGTAGCAATTTCAGGAAAATCCTGCAGCTCATCAAAAAAAATCAATGTCTTCTGCGGCACAAAGCTTTTGCTCGTATCCAGCAAAGAAATATTTTTTATGATAGCATCTGTATTATAGCCATCACCAGTAATCATCTTGTACTTTGGCTCTTCAACAAAATTTATATAAATAACGCTCTGATAATTTTGTTCAGCAAAACGTCTGATAGATTCTGTTTTGCCAACCTGACGTGGCCCTTTGACAATAAGCGGCTTATGGTTTGCATCGTTTTTCCATTGCTCAAGATAAGCATCTATTTTTCGTTCTAAATATACCAACTTCGTCTACCTCCTAACGTTTTTTCTATTATACAACGTACGCGACATTTTCCGCAACAAAAAAATGAGCCTATTTTCGCTATCCAACTACAATTTCATGAGCCTATTTTTAGTACTCCATCACCATTTCATGAGCCTATTTTTAGTACTCCGCCACCATTTCATGAGCCTATTTTGAAAACTTCGCTACAATTTCATGAGGATATTCCCGTTGCAAGCACAATAAAGGGACTGCTGCATTAAGCGCATCAACTTATGCAGCAGTCCCCTTTTCGCTTCTCTTCACTACTTCAGCAGCTCTTTTTCTTCCAGATAAACTGCCAAAAGCTGAGCAACCATATTCACCAGCTTCAGGCAATTCTTTAAATGCTCCCGCGTGTTGAACTCGTAAGGCATCAAATCACCGCAGGCGCAGGAGCCAAACTCTTTCGCAAAGCGCTCATGAAACTCCAGCGTCAGCGGATAAATCTCTGCCAAAGGCTTGTCGCTTGGCTGATTGCGTCCCGCCAGCGTGCTGATAACCATTACGCAGCCTGCCATCGCGCCACACAAATCGCGTGCATGACCAATGCCGCCGCCAAAGCCGGAGCATAGACGAAAAGCGTTATCATCAATATCTACGCCTGCCTCCTTGCGGAAGGTTTCTACAATTGCTTCGCAGCAGTTATAGCCGCTCTTGAAATTGTTGCCTGCTGCCATACCGATTTTTTCGCTGAATTCACTCATGCTTTTCTCCTCCTTATATAGCAATGTAATAATGCTTACTTTTCATCGTTATCACTTTCCGTTGCATAAGGCCAGCCGCTCATGCCGCCCTCCAGACTATAAACATTACTGAAGCCACGTGCGCGCAGGATAACCTCCGCTTCGTAGCCACGTAAATCAATCTGGCAGGCTGTTACTACCTTCCGCTCTTTATCCAGCTTGCTGATATCAGCATTCCGCAGTGTATCAAGCGGCAGATTTACTCTTGACGGTATCCCGGCAATACGCTTTGCCGCCACCTCTGCCGGTGTGCGCACGTCTACAAATAAATAGTCATCCTGCTCTCGCTGTTTCTCAAAATCTACGGGGTTAATGCTGCGCAGCTGTCCGTCCAGCTTATTTTGCAAAACATTGGCCGCTGTCGCAATATTCTCTATCGGCGTATTAAACGGAGGTGCATAGGCGAGGTCCAGTCCCGACAAATCCTCCAGCGTTGCGCCCAAGGAAATCGCCGCCGCCAGCGTATCAATTCGCTTCGCTACGCTCGCGCCCACAGCCTGCGCTCCCAGCACACGGCCGCTGCCCTTTTCTGCCAGCAGCTTCAGCACAATACGCCCCACGCCCGGCATATAGCCCAAACGGTCAAATCCCGGTACAACTACACTTGCAAAGTCAAGCCCTGCCTGCTGCGCCGTGCGCTCATTCAGGCCGGTTGCTCCAGCCTCCTGCGCAAAAAAGCGACAGGCTGCAGTTCCCATAACGCCGGGATATTTTTTCTGTGCCCCACAGATATTGTCTGCAATCACGCGGCCATGCTTGTTGGCAGTTGAACCCATAGGCACAAACACCTTGGCTTTGCTGACACGATGAGTATTTTCTGCGCAGTCACCGCCGGCATAAATAGCGCTGTCGCTCGTCTGCAAATATTCGTTGACCGCAATACAGCCACTGGGCCCTATAGCAAGACCTGCCTCACGCGCCAACTCTACGTTCGGACGCACGCCAACAGCAACAATAACAAGCTGCGCCGGTATTAACCGTTTATCCGTCTGCACGCCGGCCACTCTGCCATTTTCTACAGCAAAGGCTCCCACCTTTTCCTCCAGATAAATATCCAGCAACGGATTTTTCGTATCTCGCAGCAGCAATGCACCCATATCCTCATCCAGCAGCTGCGGCAGCAATCTGTCCTGCTGCTCCAGCACGCTGGTGTGCAGGCCGCGACGCACAAAGGCTTCTGCTAACTCCAGCCCGATAAAGCCTGCGCCAATGATAACTACATCCCTCACTCCGCCTTCAGCAATTTCCTTATCCACTGCCTCAACATCCCAAGGGAACCAGAAGCTGTGAATACCTGCAGCATCTGCATTAGGCAAGGGAAGCTTCACCGGCGTGCTGCCTGTTGCCAAAACCAGCACGTCATAAGCCAGCTGCTTTTGCTCGCCCCTTTCTACATAATGCACGCATTTATGCTCTCTGTCGATTTTCTGCACATTACAGCCGCAGCGGGCATCTACGCCCTTAACAGCTGCAAAATAAGAGCTGTCACGCAAAGCGCCCTGCGGTGTATGGTCAAAGCTGTTCATGCTCTTAACCTCACCGCTGATAAAATAAGGGAAGCCACACGCTCCATAGCTCAGCTGCGGCCCTCGCTCTAAGACAATAATCTCTGCTTCTGCATCCAGCCTGCGTAAGCGCGCTGCTGTTTTCATACCGGCAGCCACACCGCCGACTATTACTACACGTTTACTCATAATGTCACCTCCAGCTTATAAGCCGACGTTTTCTTACTATTACGAAATTTTTCTAGTCAAATAGCTCCGTCAGCAAAATATTACCCTACCTTCATTATAACAAAACAGCCCGCGAAAGCAAGGCTCTGCAGACTGTTTAAGAAAATTATTATATGTTATTTTGCTTCGTAAACGCTCAGCGCCTCCAGCGCCAGTGCATAGCCGGCAAAGCCAAGGCCGCAGATTTGGCCTACGCAGCCTGCCACCGTCACCGAATGATGGCGGAATTCCTCGCGCTGATGAATATTGCTGATATGCACCTCGATAGCAGGCAGGTTGACCGCCTTCAAGGCATCAAGAATCGCCACGCTGTAATGCGTGAACGCAGCAGGATTGATAACAATACCATCGAACTTGCCATAGGCCTGCTGAATCGCCGTCACGATATCGCCCTCATAGTTGCTTTGTAGCAGCTCCACCTGCACTCCCAGACGGTCAGCCGCCGACTGGATATAAGCACAAAGGCTGTCATAATCCTCGCGGCCATATATATTTTTTTCGCGAATGCCCAGCATGTTGATGTTAGGCCCATTCAAAACTAAAATTCTACGCATCTTCATCCCTCCAGCTTCTCTGCCATCTGTAGCAGCCTGCGCAGCACGCCGCCAAAATCTCCATTATTTTCTATAATACAATCTGCATATTGACGATAAAGGTCAATACGCTCCGCATACAGATTAAAAATTCTCTGCTTGTCGTCAGCGAGCAGCGGACGCTCATCTCCCTCGATGCTGCCAAGGATATTCTCCGGCTTGCGGTCTATAAAAACAACTATGCCGCCACGCTTCAGCAGCTCCATGTTTTCGGCGCGCTTCACCGCGCCTCCACCTGTCGCAATAACCGCTCCGTCCAGCTCCGCTAAATACGCCAGCGTGCGTGTTTCCGCTGTACGGAAGGCGTCCTCGCTCTCCGCAAAAAAGCTCTTGATAGTGCGCTGCTCGCGCTCCTCCAGCACAGCATCGGCATCATAGAACGGCAGCTGCAAGCGCTTCGCCAGACGTTTGCCGAAGGTGCTCTTGCCGCAGCCCGGCATCCCAATCAACACGATGTTTCTCATATGCTCTTCTCCAGCTCCTGCATAATCCGCACGATAAGCTCGCTGTCATATTTTTCGCCCTGCCAGATTTCCTGCGCCGCTACTGCCTGTGCCACGAGCATAAAGAGTCCGTTGACGGCTTTCATTTTCGCTTCTGCTGCCTGCTGCAAAAACAGTGTCTGCGACGGATTATAAATCAAATCCACAGCCGCATCAAAGTTGCTGATTTCCTCTGCCGTAACAGGCGCAGCATTCACTTTCGGATACATGCCCACCGGCGTGCAGTTGACAATCACGTCACCGGTCAGAGCTGCCAAGCCATCATAATCAATAAATTTGCATTTCGGCGCCAGCTTGAGGAAGTCCTTATCAACATGCGCCACATCACGCGTAACCAGATACAGCTTGCCTACGCGCTTATCTGCCATATATTTGACAACAGCGCGTGCCGCACCGCCGGTGCCTAGCACAGCGACACGCTTTGCACGCACGTCGATATCATTATATTCCAGCATTCTGCCAAAGCCGAAGTAATCAGTATTATAGCCTTCAGCACCATTTTCGCCAAACTTAATCGTGTTCACCGCGCCGATAGCCTTCGCCTCACGCGTAATGCTGTCGAGCAGCGGCATAACATGCAGCTTATGCGGAATCGTCACGTTGCTGCCTGCGCACTCCTTGCGCAAAAGCTCCATGCGTGCCGGAAGCTCCTCCTGCGGCGTTTCCCACAGGCTGTAGTCACCCTCTATACCGGTATATTTAAAGAACAGCTCATGAATCTGCGGTGACAAGCTGTGTCCCAGCTTGCCGCCCAATAATCCGTAATGCTTCATATTTTAATCCTTTCGTTCATAGGCACGGTAATTGCCCAAAATCTTGCAATAGGTACTCTTCTCACGCACCTCGTCCATAACGTCTGCCACCAGCGGGTCGCTGAGGTTGCCTGTCACGTCGATATAGAAGAAATATTCCCAGGTCTTGCCCACAATCGGACGCGATTCCAGATTCAGCATATTCAGACCCATATGGTAGAAGCTGGCCAGCATCTTATAAAGTGAGCCGGTTTCGTGCTTCACAGCGACCAGCAGCGTAATCTTGTTGGCATCGGCAGAAATCTCCGGCTTTTTCGCAATAATGACAAAGCGCGTATAATTATTGCTGTTGCTGTTAATCGCCGGAGCAATAATTTTCAGCTTGTACAGCTCTGCAGCCTGACGTCCTGCTATAGCGCCAAGCGTAATATCCTGCTTCTCGGCAACCTCCTCTGCGCTCTTAGAGGTACTGAAGTACGGCACCTGTTCGATTTCCGGATAGTCGCGCAAAAACTCCTTGCATTGCTTGAGTCCCTGCGGATGAGAATAGACAGTCTTAATCGTCTGCAGCGTCGCGCCCTCGCAGCCCAAAAGGTTCTGCTCAATCTTGACGCACTGCTCACCGACGATGCTGCAATCATATTGGCGCAGCAGGTCATATACCTCGGTAATGCCGCCGGTAGAAGAATTTTCGATAGGCAGAACAGCATAATCCATGCTGCCATCCGTCACACTGGCAATAACCTCCTCAAAGGTGTTGTAATGATGACGGTGATATTTTTTGCCATCAAAATAATCGCGCAGCGCCTGATGCGTAAACGAACCCTCAGGGCCGAAGCAGCCAACCTGATATTCATAATTATTGGCACCCTCGGCCAGCGCAGTTTCCTCCAAAACGCAGGCCTGGTCGATAATGCCGCGCATAATATTTTTTACAGCCACAGAATAATCCTTATTCTCCAGAAAGCCTGCCACCTTATCAATAACCTTGGCCTCACGCGCCTTATCCTTCACCGGCAGGCCCTTAGCCTTTTTGTAGGCTGCCACCTGCATCACGAGCTGCAGGCGGTTCTCCAGCACCTCTGCGAGCTGCTGGTCCATGCGGTCTATGTCCTTGCGAATAGTCTCTAAATCAAGTTCCTGCATTTTATTTCTCCCATTTCTTTGCTTCCAAAAGCAGGTCCCACAGCGTCCAGGCGATAACTGCTTCGATAACCGGAACAGCACGCTGCACGATGCAGGGGTCATGTCTGCCAACGATGGTCAATGTAGTATCCTTCTGCTCCTTGAGGCTGACGGTCTTTTGCTCACGCGCAATCGAAGGCGTAGGCTTGATGGCTGCACGCAGCACCAGCGGCATGCCGTTCGTCAGACCGCCTGTAATTCCGCCGTTATGGTTCGTCAAGCATTCCACTCTGCCGTCCACGTAATGCATAGCATCATTCGCCTCAGCGCCCGTCAGCTCCGCAAAGCCGAAGCCGTCGCCAAACTCCACGCCCTTCACGGCAGGGACGGAAAACAGCGCCTGACTCAAGCGGCTTTCCACCGAATCGAAGAACGGCGCGCCAATGCCCACAGGCAGATGCAGCGCCATCGCCTCAATCACGCCGCCCACACTGTTCAGCTCGGCCTTCGCCTGTAAAATACGCTGCTGCATTACCTCGCCCACAGCGTCATCCATTACAGCAAAGCTCTTGCTGGCGAGCTGCTGCAGCTCGGTATCCGTAACGCCCAGCGGATTAAAGCGTTTTTCCTGCACATCCTGAAGCTGCAAAATATGCGCACCAACGACTATGCCCTGCTGCGCCAAGGCCTGCTTGGCTACTGCGCCGGCAAATACCAGCGGTGCCGTAATACGGCCGGAAAAATGGCCGCCGCCACGATAATCGTTGAAGCCCTGATAATGCACGCGGCCTGCATAATCGGCATGACCGGGGCGCATCTTATCCGCAAGAATGCTATAATCCTTGGAATGCTGGTCGCTGTTGGCGATACGTGCGCACAGCGGCGTGCCTGTCGTAAAGCCGTTGAAGAAGCCGCTTTCGATGCTCACAGCGTCCTGCTCCTTACGCGCCGTACTCAGCGCATTTTGTCCGGGAGCACGACGCGCCATCTCTCCGGCGATTTCCTCTTCATCTATTTGTAATCCCGGCGGCAGTCCGTCGAGCACAACGCCGATAGACCTGCCGTGCGATTCCCCATAAATCGCCATTTTTATATTCATGCCTGCAATGCCGCTCATGCCATCACCTCTATCTTACCGCCTACGCTCGTATAATCCTTCCAGAAGTCAGGATAGGACTTGCTGACGCTGCCTGCTCCTGTCAAAACAATCGGCTCAGCGCAAGCCTGCGCCGCCACCGCCAGGCTCATAGCAATGCGGTGGTCATTCCACGCATCGACCTCTGCGCCACCCCGCAGCCCCTGCGGCTGCCCTTCGATAAGCAGTCCCTCCGGCTCTTCTATAACCCTCGCGCCCAGCTTGTTCAGCTCGCTCGTCATCGCTGCCAGCCTGTCGCATTCCTTGATGCGCAGACGGCCTGCGTTGATAATGTGCGTCGTGCCCTCGCTAACTGCAGCGAGCACCGTCAGGATGGGAATAATATCGGGGCAGTTCGCTGCGTCGATAACCGTCGCCTTCGTAGTGCCGTGCTGCACCGTCACGCTGCCAGCGTCATGCGTCAGCGCTGCACACATGCGCTGCATAATCTCGACTACAGCCTTATCGCCCTGCAGCGAAGTAAAATCCACACCGCTGGCCGTCACGCTCTCGCCCAGGCTGCCGGCCACAGTCCAGAAGGCAGCCTGCGACCAGTCGCCCTCCACTTTGCTGTCCTGCGCCTTAAAGCGCTGCTTGCCCGGTACAAGATAGCGGCGGTGCGCTCCGCCCTCGTTATCCACCTTGATACCATATTTTGCCAAGCAGCTCAGTGTCATATCGACATAGGACGAGGACTCCAGCGGCGAGGTAATAATAATCTCCGAATCGCCCTTCAGCAGCGGCAGCGCGAACAGCAGACCGCTGACGAACTGGCTGCTCACATCTCCCGGCAGCTCATATTTGCCCGGCATCAGCAAGCCGTTGACCGTCAAGGGCAGCTTGCCGTTATCGTTGAAATACTGTACAAACTGCTTATCCAAAATGTCGTAATAAGCCTGCAGCGGACGCGAAACCAGCTTGCCATGACCAATAAAGGTCAGCGGACAGCCGAGGTTGGCGCCCAAGGGAATAAAAAAGCGCAGGGTTGAGCCGGATTCGCCGCAATCAACAGTATCTGCCGACGCAATCGGATGTCCTGTTCCCATAATCTGCAAAGCGTGACGCCCTTCAAGCATGCTGGGGATTTCGTCAACACTGACGTTCATCGCCCGCAAAACGCGCATCGTCGCTTCAATGTCCTTGGACATACTGATATTGTCTATAATACTGGTGCCTGCCGCCAGTCCGGCACAAATAATTTCCCTGTGCCCCATGCTTTTGGAGGACGGCACCTGCACCGTCCCCTGTAATTTAGTTGGTATAATTTTAATTTTTTCCATATACTTCACCCCAGATATTCCGGCACGCTCTGCCAGTCAATTTTTTGCAGCGCTCCCTCGCCCAGCTGCTTCAGGACAATAAGGGTGATGCTGTTGCCATTCTTTTTCTTGTCCTTCGCCATTGTATCAAGCAGCAGCGACTTCTCTACGCCTGCATCGTAGGGCAGGTTATATTTCGTCAGCACATCCTTGATGCGCTCCGCTGTACCCTGCGGCGTAAGGCCCATGGCTTCAGTACGCGCCGTAAGCTGATACATGCCGATAGCTACGCCCTCGCCATGTGTAAAGTGGCTGTAGCCAAAGTGCTGCTCCACAGCATGACCAAGCGTATGGCCAAAGTTCAGCAGCATTCTGAGGCCGGTATCGAACTCGTCCAGCTCCACAATGCGTGCCTTAATCGCGCAGCAGGCAGCAACAATGCTGCCAATATCTGCCAAAAGCGCGTCATCATCGGCGTAGGCAGCAATTTTTTCGAACAGCGCTGCGTCCTTGATGCAGCCATATTTGATAGCTTCAGCAAGACCGTCATGCAGAAAGCGTGTAGGCAAGGTTGCTAAAAGCTCCGTGTCGATAAACACGGCCTTCGGCTGATAGAACGCGCCTGCGAGATTTTTGCCTGCCTTGAGGTCAACAGCCACCTTGCCGCCAACGCTGCTGTCAATCTGCGCCAAAAGCGATGTGGGAAGCTGCACGAAGGCCACGCCGCGCATAAAGCTTGCAGCAGCAAAGCCGCCCAAGTCACCGACAACGCCGCCGCCCAGCGTTAGCACAACGTCGCTGCGCGTCATGCCGCTGGCAGCAAGCTGCTCCAGCACGTCGCTCAGCACCTGCATATTCTTGCTCTGCTCGCCAGCTTCGATGATAATCTGGCAGACAGCAAGACCTGCACCCTCCAGGCTTTTTTGCAGCTTGTCCGCATACAGCGGCGCCACATTCGTGTCGCTGATAATCGCCGCCTTGCGTGCCTTCGGCAAAAGCTTCGCCACCTTGGCACCAACCTGCGGCAAAAGACCTGCGGCAATTTCAATATCATAAGCGTGCTCGCCCAAATCTACATGTATCGTCTGCATCAGAAAAGCTCCCTTCTACGCTCGCCCGCCGTGCGCATGAGCGCCTTCAGCTGCTCGCCGTCGCCGCTGCGCAGTGCATCACGCCATAGCGTCAGCTGCTCCATATATCTGTCAATCTCATCGGCAACCTTCTCCTTATTCGCCAGGAAAAGATTACTCCAAAGCTCCGGATTTATATCCGCCACACGTGTGCCGTCACGAAAGCTTCCGGCCACAAAGTAGCGAGTTTTATCATTAAAAGAGGCACTGTCCATCAGCGCCACTGCCGACACATGCGGCAGATTGCTGGTGTAGGCAATCGTGGCATCATGCTCTGCCGGCGTAACGCGCACCGTATGCTTGCAGCCCAGCGCCAGCGCCAGGCTTTCCAGCCAGCTAATCGCTTCCTCACTGTTATGCTGCTCCGGTACGATAATATAGTTAGCGTTCTGGAAGATGTGCGCATCACTCATGCCCAAGCCGCTGCCCTGGCGGCCAGCCATAGGATGGCCGGAGATAAATTCCATGCCCGGCTTCAAGAGTGCCTGACCTCTGGCAATCATATCATTCTTGATGCCTGCCACGTCAGTCAGCAGCACGTCGGGATTGAAAAACTGCACATTAGCGCCGATAAAGCCCACGAGCGCTTCGGGATAAATTGCACAGATAATCACATTCGCCTGACGCAGGCTAGCATCCGCTGCCGTCAGCGCCACATCAACAAGTCCCTGCGCCTTCGCTGCGGCCAAGGTCTTGGCATCACGCTCAATGCCGATTATCTGCTTTACGCCCAGCTTGCGCAGCGCCTTGGCATACGAGCCGCCAATCAGCCCTAAGCCAACAATCGCAAAGCTCAGCTCCTGCCAACGTGTACTTCTATTCCCACTCTTAAAACCAGCTTCCACTAAAATCACTCCTACCATGCTACAGCATTATATTAATGTATATTATACCATATTCTTAAACTAGCAACTACCCTCTCTCTGTCTAGTTCTTAAAATTAGATTTAACAGAGGGGCAGCAGCTTTACAGCTCTCGGCCAACAATCTGGGCAATTCCCCTGAGGTCCTGCATCAGGCTGGCGAACTTCTTCGGCTTCAAGGATTGTGCGCCATCGCACAGTGCCGCCTCAGGATTATTATGCACCTCAATAATCAAGCCATCCGCACCTACTGCTACTGCCGCCTTAGCCAGCGGCTCTACCATCCACCACATGCCTGCTGCGTGGCTCGGGTCCACAATAACAGGCAGATGGCTGAGCTTCTTCACTGCCGGAATCGCGCTGAGGTCCAGCGTATTGCGCGTGTATGTTTCGAAGGTACGGATACCACGCTCGCAGAGGATAACATTTTCATTGCCCTCACTCATAATGTATTCTGCTGCCATCAGCCACTCCTCAATCGTCGCAGCCAGGCCACGCTTCAGCAGAATCGGCTTATTTGTTTTGCCCAATTCCTTGAGCAGCTCGAAGTTCTGCATATTGCGCGCGCCGACCTGAATCAGGTCAACATCCTCAACAAAGCGCTCCACCATGTACGGCGACATGATTTCCGTAACAATCGGCAGACCGGTCTGTGCCTTAGCTGCCTTAAGAAAATCCAGGCCCTGCTCCTTCAGTCCTTGGAAGGAGTACGGAGAGGTACGCGGCTTGAAAGCACCGCCACGCATCAGCGTTGCGCCTGCTGCCTTCACATCCTCAGCAATGCCTGTAACCTGCTCCTGCGTTTCCACAGAGCACGGTCCGGCGATAACCTGCAGCTTTTTGCCGCCGAAGGGTACGCCGCAGACATCAATAATGCTGTCCTCAGGATGGAACATGCGGTTCGCACGCTTGAACGGCTCCTGCACACGCATAACCTTTTCTACGCCTTCATTAACACGCAAAAGGTTGATGTCGAGCGTGCTCGTGTCGCCGACTACGCCGAACAGGGAAGCGTTGACGCCATCGCTGGCATGAATCTGGAAGCCCTTGCTTTCCAGCTGCTCCTTAACCTTGGATTTTTCTGCTACAGTTGCGTTTTGTTTGAATACAATAATCATGATAAATTTCTCCTTTTTACTAATCTACAATGCTACAATGCTACGCTTTAGCGTAGGAGTTAATTAATGAGTTTACAAATCTCTGCCTACAATTCTTGCAATGCCCTTCAGCTCGCCCATAAGTCTGGCGAAGCGCTCAGGCCTGATTGACTGTGCTCCATCGCACAGCGCCGCTTCAGGATTGTTATGCACCTCGATAATCAATCCATCCGCTCCTACCGCTACTGCCGCCTTAGCCAGCGGCTCTACCATCCACCACATGCCTGCTGCGTGGCTCGGGTCCACAACCACCGGCAGGTGACTGAGCTTCTTCACTGCCGGAATCGCGCTGAGGTCCAGCGTGTTGCGCGTGTATGTCTCGAAGGTGCGGATACCACGCTCGCAGAGGATAACGTTTTCATTGCCCTCGCTCATGATGTACTCCGCGGCCATCAGCCACTCCTCAATCGTCGCTGCCAGGCCACGCTTCAGCAAAATCGGCTTATTGGTCTTGCCCAGCTCCTTGAGCAGCTCAAAGTTCTGCATGTTACGCGCGCCCACCTGAATCAAATCTACATCCTCTACAAAGCGCTCTATCATATACGGCGACATGATTTCCGTAACAATCGGCAAGCCCGTTTCCTTGCTCGCATTCTTCAAGTAATCCAGCCCCTGCTCCTTCAGACCTTGGAAGGAATAAGGCGAGGTGCGTGGCTTGAAGGCACCACCGCGCAGCATGCTCGCACCGCCCAGCTTGATGGACTTGGCGATGTCCGTCACCTGCTCCTGCGTTTCTACAGAGCAGGGACCGGCGATAACCTGCAGCTTCTGCCCGCCTATAGGCACCCCGGCGACATCAATCACGCTGTCCGCCGGATGGAACATGCGGTTTGCACGCTTGAACGGCTCCTGCACGCGCATAACCTTGTCGACTGCATCATCAATACGCAGCAGATTTATATCCAGGCTGCTCGTATCACCGATGATGCCGAAAATCGTCATGTTCACACCGTTGATTTCATTAATCTGAAAGCCCTTGCTCTCCAGATTCGCCCTCATGCGCGCCTTATTTTCTTCCGGTGCCCCTGGCTTGAATACTATGACCATGAAAACATCTCCTTTTTGCTGACGCCCTTGTCAGCTTATTCATCCTCAATCCATGCTACTAAAAAAGCAGGCCCTCGCAAAGAGAACCTGCTTGAAAAGCAAAGCTTAAACTGTAATTGCCGCAAACGCAAATACTATTTTTTATCTCTAAGGCGACGGACAGAGCTATATGATTTTCCCCATGCAAAAGAACCGGTGCTGTAGTAATAATAGCTAAAGACCGGAGCATAATAAAAACCATATTCAATTGCAGTGTTCATCAGTTTAGAGTTCATTTCATTCACCTGCAAAATAATATTTACGCTTTATATTAGCGATTGACGTTATTCTACTCCTATCTGTAAACATCGTCAAGCAAAAAACTTATCTTTGGCAAAATTTTTCTTTTTTGTCCACACAGTGTAACGTAGGTTACAAAAAAATGGAGCCGCCCAAGGCAGACTCCATCACAAAGCTTTATAAATCACACCAGCCGCTGTACAGCATAATCGAAGCGCCAATCAGCACCACAACCAGCGCCAGCTTGCGGAACAGCTCCTGCGGCACGCGGAAGAAAAGCTTCTCGCCCGCAAGAATACCCACGAACATTGCCGGAGTACAGCAAAGCAGCATCGGCCAGTTTACATCGTGGACGTTGCCGGCAAAATAGTTTGTCACCACCGTCATCGCACCGCTCAGGCCGAAGAACCAGACAAGGTTGGCACGCATAAGGTTTTTATCCGTCTTCTCATTCAAGAAGTACAGCGCCAGCGGAGGACCATTAACGCTCGTCGACGCGCCAAAGAAGCCGGCAATCATACCGGCGCCAAAACGCCCGGCAGTTTTGTTGGTAATCTTCACCGTACACTGCAGGCTTAAGAGCAGCGTCGCCGTCAGCAGCACAAGTCCCAGAAAAATCTCCAGCTGCGCCGCAGGCATAAGCTTCAGCACCATGCTGCCCGGATACATGCCCACAAGGCTGCCAATCGTCGTCATCAGCACCGTATTCCAGTCGAACTCCTTGCGCACCTGATACATATTAATCAGGCGCAGCAAAAGATTCATCAAGATGATAAAAATAATCGCTGTCTTGACAGGCATAATCTGCGTCAAAAACGGCATCGCTACGAGCGCAAAGCCAAAGCCCGAAACCGTAGAAAACAGCGACGCTGTGAAAATGCCCACAGCCGCCAAAAGAATAATTGAATAATCCATTTTTTACTTCCCTCAAGTCTCCGAAATGTAATAAATATAATTGTAACAAGTGTTGTCTGGATAGTCAAATATTAATTCCTCATAACGTCAAAAATCCGAGTAAAATAAAGTCAGACTTTAGCTTACTCGGATATGGTTATTGCTCTTCGCCGCAGCACGCAGCCGCCAGAGTGCCGACGGCATCTGCGCGGCAGCGGCAGCAATGCCGCATCTGCGGCATCCACTGCTGACAAACCTCGCGCAAGGCAGCGATTTTCTGCGCCTCCGGCTCCGCCAGATGCGCAAAGGCCGTGCCCTCCACCGGCAGCATCGGCAAAATATTATGCAGCTTGCAGCCAAGCACCGCCATCCGCCTTGCGATAGCAGGAAGCTCCTCCATATTTACGCCGGGAATCGCGACCGTGTTGATTTTCACCTTCACGCCATAGCTGCCCAAAAGCTGCAGGCCCTCAAGCTGTCTGTTCAGCAGCAGCTCCGCTGCCTCCTGCCCGACATATTTTTTTCCTGCATCATTAACAAAGCTATAAATATGCGCCCCTGTATTACTAGTCAGCGCATTCACCGTAACCGTCACATAATCAACGCCTAAATCAGCAATTTCCCTAGCATATCGCGGCAGATACAAGCCATTCGTCGATAAGCAGAAAAAGACGTCCTTATCAGCCTTGCGAATCAATGCCAGCGTTTTGCTTACTGCCGGCCAGTTCGCCAAGGCATCACCAGGGCCGGCAATCCCCGCAACAGTCAGCTTCGGCACCTTAGCCTTCATCTCGAAATACCATTCCGCCGCAGCCTCAGGCTCCATAACGCGCGCCACGACACCTGGACGGCTTTCGTTCACACAGCTATATTTCCGCAAGCAGTAATTGCACTGTATATTACATTTTGGTGCTACAGGAAGATGAATACGAGCATAATCGCTGCAGCGCGCAGTAAAGCAGGGATGTGTTTCAAGCTCATGCATAGCGAACCTCACAAATACCTTCACGCAAACCATGATATAGACCATCAGGCTTATACTTCTGCTGCAACGCGCCATTGACAAGCTGTTCAATAATGAACGCCGCGCCACGCGCCCCCAGCAGCGTATTTTCCGTCAGGCATATCTGGTCAAACAATGGATAGACAAAGCGCAGCAGCGGCAGCTGCCACTCCTCTGCCAGCGCCCGCAAGAACGACGAGCCGCACAGCAGCACAGGCTTTTTATCTTTTACGGCCTGCTCCATTGCATCCAAAGTAAAGCCTGCCGTATCCTCTGCCAGCACCACACGCATCCCTAATTCATCAGTCAAAAAATTTTGCATGCCTGCCAAATGCGCCTTATCCGCCGCCACCGCCACAGGCAGCTGATAAATATTCGTCAGATAATCAGCGCAGCGATAGGCAAGCCCTTGTGCTGCTGCCTCCAGCTCTGCCAGCTCCTCCGTAAAATCAACAGCCAGCTCCTGCTCCAGCTGCCGCAAAAAGCCTTGCAGTCCGGCGGCGCCATAGGGATATGCACATTTTATATAGTGTACGCCAAAGCGTTCCTGCATTTTTTTCGCCAAGGCTTCGCCGTAGCCAAAGCAGACGTTCAGCGCTGCCTGCGGCAGCGCTGCAATCTCCGCCAGAGAGCAGTCCTGCAGTGCACAATTCACCGTCACCTTGCTGCCTAAGAATTTCTTCAGCTCAATTAAATCATTATCGGCATAGCAATCATCATTCATAACGCCCAAAATGTTAATGCTCGCAGGGAGTCTCTGCTCCGGCTCCTGCAAAAGCGGCAGCAAGGATAAATAGGCTGCTTCCACGCCGCTGTCGATGCAGCCGGCATAGCCGGGAGCCTTCACAGACAACAGCCGCTGCCTGCTCTCGCAATCAGCGAGAACGCCCTCCACATCGTCACCAATCATGTTCGGCACACAGCCGCTGACCACAAACACGGCGCCGCATTGCGGAAAAACCTGCTCTGCCTCCTGCAGCGCCTTGCGCAAAACCTTTTCGCCGCCATTTACAACATCTTCATTATATATAACGCTAGACGCCTGACGCACATTATAAGGCTTGCCGGCATAGCGAAAGGCAAGACTGCCCCACTGACAGCCGACGACAGAATGCTGCAAAATCAACGCATCACGTATGCCGCTAAGAGCGCGGACAGCACCGAATAAAGCACAGCTACTTAATGGTTTCATTATTTTCTCTGCCTCCAGACTCTACTAAACAGCTCTCGCGCTGCCTTGCTATCTGCATCCTCCTGACGCAGCGGATAAAACACAGGATCATAGTCAAGCTTGCTCAGCAGCAGGCTCGCATTGACAAGCTGCGGCCTTTGCAAAAGCTGCTGAACCTCTTCCATAATATCTATAAACCCCTGATAGGTCCACACAGACCTGTCGAACAGATTATATAAAAGCGGCACTCCTAAATTGGCATAGCGCGGATGTCCATTGGAAATAACAAAATCGCAGGACTGCGCCGCCTCGCGCAAAGCGTCGGCAGCAGGCTCCAAAAGCACCTCCGCCTGACAATTATACTCCGCCTTCGCCAGCTCAATCCTATCCCTAAACTTCTGCATCAGCGCATCATCAACGCCTGCCTCCGCCTGATACGACGGATTCATAATAATACAGATTTTGCTCAACGGCAGGCCATAATCATGCTCATAAACACGAATAGACTCAGGCAGCATCGCCACGCCATGCGCAATCAGGCAGAATTTATGCTTGGCAAACTCTGCTCGCAGCTCCTGATAGCGAGATTCGACCTGCTTATATTCCTCCTGCAGCACCTGCTCCACACGCTCACGGCAGCCAAGCACCTCGCCCACCTGCCTATACAGGTCGCCAATACCTGACAGCCCATGCCACTCCTGCATATCGGCAATATGCAAAAAGGGCGTGCCAAAGCACTGCTCCATCGCCAAAGCCCACTTCTTGCGCCGCACAATATTCAGCGCAGCCCGCGGCGCCCTTTGCAGCGTTTGTAAATCAGCGGCAGGCAGATAAGCATTGACCTCAACGCCCATCTTGCGCAGCATAGCGCTCATGCCCTGCAGCTTATCCTCGCCATTATAGCCCCACACAAATGTTTCGATGTTTACGCTTTGCGGCTGCACCTGCTGCGGCTGCATAACCTGCTGCACTAAGGCATCCATAACCTCCACATAGCCGCAGCCCGGATAAACTGCGCTCGACGAAAACTTCTGCTTCTGCTGCTGACAAGCCTTCTCGCGCAAGGCCTTGCGCCCGTTGCTTTTGTCCATATGCGAAAAGACCTGCGACGTAATCGGCACAAGCTTCGCCTTGAACTGCGGCTGCAGGCTGTGAACAAGTCCCTCCATATCATCATTAACGATATCCGACACCACGGATGGCAGCACAAAAATCAAATCAGGCTGCTGCTCTCGCTCCACCTTGCGCAATAAAGCTGCCAGCTTTTCCTCGCCGCCAAAGATTACGTCATTGTTGCGCAAATCTGCACACTCCAGCTCATAAACAGCCCTGTTACGGCTGCGCGCATGATAGCGATAGTGAAAGCCGCAGCCACGCGGACTGTATAAGACAACCGCAGCATTCTTTATTTCGCTGATGCACGCAAGATTGCCTGATACCTTGCCGTTGACCGCATAGCGATGCAGGAAGTTATAAATGTTCATGCCCAAAAGCATATTGTCCTGATAATATTGGTCCATAGATGTTCAGCTCCCTTTTTACTATTTTGCATCCTTATATAGCAAATGCAACTGGCCATCGTCGTCATTATAGGGTTTTATTTTTATTTTAAAGACTTGCTCTATAATAGGAGAACAAAGCACGTCTCTTGTATTACCGTAAGCAATAATCTTACCACCTTTTAGTAAATAAAGCTTCTGGCAAAATTTAGCTGCAAGGTTCAAATCATGCATCACTGCTAAAACTTCAACCTGCATATTTTTAATCACTTCTAACAAATGAAATTGATAATATAAATCTAAGTGATTAGTCATTTCATCTAAGAGTAAAGTCTGCGGCTGACCTGTAAGCACCCTTGCTATCATAACTCTTTGCTGTTCACCACCGGAAAGCTGGTTATAAAGACGTTCTTCATAACCATTCAAGCCTACAGCGGCAAGTGCGGCCTTTGCCAGCTCATAATCAGCCTGCGAATCAAGCTCCAAAGGCTTTTTATAAGGAGTTCGCCCCATAAGAACTAAATCAAGAACCTTAAAATCAAAGTTCAGCGTACTATTTTGCTTCATTACACCAAGCCTTTGAGCCGTTTGCTGTAAAGATAACGTTTTTAAATCCTCGCCATCAAAAAAAATTCTGCCGCTCTGAGGCTCAAGTGAACGATATAACGCGCGTAGTATCGTGGATTTTCCACTACCATTAGGACCTATTAGGCCAACGAATTCTTTATTCTTTACTTCCAAAGTTATTTTTTCTACTATTTTTTTATCATCAATAGCAAGATCCAAAGCTTCCGTCTGTATTTCCATTACTTATCACCAAACCCATATTTTTTACTGCACATAAGATATAAGAAAAAAGGTCCGCCAATAAAAGCTGTCAATATACCTATTGGTAATTCTGTTTTTAGCAAAAGACTTCGTGCCAATACGTCACACCACAACATATAAATAGCTCCACCCAATATAGAATACGGCAATAACTTCAAATGATTATTACCACAAATAATACGTACTATATGTGGTATAACAAGGCCAACAAAACCAATTATTCCTGTTGCAGCTACAACCATACTTACTAAGATCGCAACGGCTGTCAAAAAAAATATTCTGCTTTTTTCTAAAGATACACCAAGTATTAATGCCATATCTTCACCTAAAAGCGAAGCATTAAGTATGCGAAAATTATATATGAAAAAGGAAGCTAAAACAATAAAAACAACAGACACAAACGGTAAATACCCCCAAGTAACCTTACCCATGCTGCCCATAATCCAAAATGTGGCATCACGAATACCATCAACATCCTTGGCTAAGTAAACCAACAAGCTTGTACTTGCACCGCAAATAGCATTTAATGCTGTACCTGCCAAAATAAGCTTTGTATTATTTTGCGCTGCACCGGTTGTATAAGTGATAGCAAAAACAGTAAATGTAACCAAAAGAGCGCCACAAAAAGCCCCCAGGGACACGCCATACAAACCAAACCAGCTAAACATTCCTAAAATTATGCTTGCCGTTGCACCCATTGCTGCACCAGATGATACGCCAAGAATGTACGGATCCGCTAACGGATTGCGAATTAAGGCCTGCATAACTACGCCGCCTAGTGCTAAAGCACCACCTGATAAAACTGCCATGATTATTCTCGGCAGCCGCAGGTCGAAAATAACGGAAGCATTTACAGAAGCCAATAGTTCTTTTGCTTGCTGTGATGAACTTTCTAAAATATTATAATAAAGCATGCCGATAATATCAGCATAGTTAATATTGACAACGCCAATACTCAACGAGTAGATAAACGAGAAAAATAAGACCAATATTAAGATAATAAGTGTAAGAAAAAAGCTTGCTTTCGTCTTTTCCATAGATTTTTCCTTTAGTATAAAGTTACGTATAAATAAGGATAAGGCTGCCGCACACAAAGCGCGGCAGCTAAATAATTCATAAGGAGTATTCCAGCTTAAAAATTATCTTCAATATATTTTTGCATAGCTTCTACCGCTTCCACAGTACGCAAACTGCCACAATAAAAAGCACGATGCTGTACGACAAAAATTTTATTATTGCGTACTGCCTTCAGCCTGCTTAAAACCTTATGTGCATGCAAAGCTTTAATTTTATCAGCCACAGGTGTCGTTTCTGTATCAATCACGATAAGCATATCAGGATCAAGCTTAACAAGATATTCTACGCTCTTACGTCCGCCAAGCTTATCGTCCAATGATATTCCACCAGCCAAAGCTATCATGTCAGCGGTCAGATCAGAAGCGGTTCTGCCAAAGTATTCATTGCCATAAAGATATTGTAACGTCACAACCTTGGGCTTGTTGGCTTTCGGGGTTGCCTTACTTTGAAGCTGTAAGACCTGAATTCGCTTTTTTAAGCCTACGATTTTATCCTTAGCCTTCTCCTCTACGCGAAAAATTTTTGCCAACTGCTGTAGATCATTGACAAAATACTCTACCCTTCTTCTACCGCTTGCCTTAACAGGAACTGTGTTTGTCATAACATAGGTATGAATTCCCTTCTGCTGCCAATATTCGACGCTGCCTAAGGCACTATCACCAAAAAGCGACCCCCAACTGACGATTAAATCAGGCTGCATACCTAAAACTGCTTCCTTTGACGGATAGCCTGTGCCCTCTGTCAGCCTTGTAAGCTTTGCATATTCTTCCTCATAGGGCGCATAGTTTTTGCTGTAACAAGCACTGATAGCCACAATTCGATCCTGCACGCCTAAAAATATCAGGTCATCAACAACAGACTCTGACACGGCCAGCACTCTCTGCGGAACCTTGTTAAAGCTCTGCTGCATAAGCCTGCCATTGCCTGCATAGCCATCGAAATTTTTGATAACAACAGGAGCTTCTGCAAGCGATGTATCTGCCTGCCTAGACTGATAGGAACAGCCAAAGTCTGCCATACTAAATATTAAAATGAAGATAATTAAAAGCTGTCTAATCATTAGTAATTAAAATTTAGAAAGAATATTCAACACCTAACATAAAGTTGCGGCCCTCATCACTATAATTAATAGCATCTATACTGCCATCATTTAAATCAAACCAGTTACCAACATTAGAATAATCTTTATCAAATAAGTTGTTAATTTTAGCAAATATTTTGATGTTTTTCTCAGGTTTATAATTTACATAAGCATTACATACCCAGAAAGAATCTGTCGGTAAGCTGTCATAATACAACTGCGACTTACCATACAAATGGTACTTACCTAAAGCGAATAAACCGGCATCTGTTTTTCCTTTAGAATAATCAATATTAACACTTACAATATCTTTCGGTAAAAAGCTCTGCTTACCAGATTTATTAGACCAGGTACGGAAATATCCAAGCTTTGTTTTCCAATTATCGTCAAATTGTTTCTCATAAGCTAACTCAAAACCATTGCTTTGCGCAGTACCATCTACGTTAACATATTTACGTTTAGTACCTTCTTTAATCCAAGAAATGCTATTATCCTCTTCACGTCTATAAATGTTAGCATTGATGAAAGAAGTATCATCAATTTGGTAGTTCATACCAAACTCTAATGTATTACCAGAAGTAGGCTTTAGATCAGGGTTAGGATTATACAGATAGGTGCCAAATACCTGTCCCATAGACGGCTGTACATAATATTCATTACGTGCAACATAAAGCCCAAGATTATTGAGTGGATTATAACCTAAATTAAAGCTTGTAATATATTTTCCAGCAAAATCACCAGGAATAACATATCTTACACCGGAGGTAAGTTTGAAATTCTTAGCAAAGTTCCACTCATCCTGTAAAAATGCAGAGTTCTCTTTAATTTTATTTTTTCCTTCTAAATAAACATCTTTATAATCATAATGCTCCGCACCAATCAGAATGCGATGTTCGTCATTGAGTTGTTTGTAATAACGGTCAGCAATTCTAAAGGCTTTGATTTTATATGTTTCTCCGGAGTCTTTAAACGTATAGCTTCCATCAGGCAATTCCGTGTCAGGATTATGGTGATAATTACGAACAGCCTTCATATTACCCTTAAAGACATAAAAATTATTTCCTTCACCATTATCCTTGTCAACAAAATCAGAAATAATGGTCAAGTTATCAATATTAAATTCTCCATCGTGGTTAGCAACAACGCCACTCTTTTTATAAAGCTCGCTCCACTTCATATCTTGATGAGAAGAATCATATTTAACGATGAAATCCAGCTTATCATTAACTTTATAACCGAATTTTACGTTTGCAATATTATTTTTCTTATCCGTCGGATGGGTTACACCGCTACCATCCTTGTAATCTCCTGCTTCTCTACGCTCCAGATTAACAGACCAATAAGTATTCCCTTCGCTACCTCTGTTATTTACATTATATGAACGATAACCAAAATTACCAACGCTATACTTTACTGCTGACTGGCTTCTAGTATCTGCTCTTTTAGTAATTACATTAATAACACCACCAATTGCATTAGATCCATACAGCACAGATGCAGAACCTTTTAAAACCTCTATCCTATCAATGTCTTTCGGATTAATGTCAAGCAGAGAATTTCTTGCCTTGCTATCCATGGATTGATTTACACCGTCAATAAGTACAACAGCATATTTATCACGCAACGAAGGAACACTGTAACCAGATAATTCATAACCTACACCATTGCCGTACAAGCGAGAGTTCATTCCCGGAACACTTTGCAAAGCCTCATACAAATTCTGATACTGCTTGTCTTCTATCTCTTTAGAAGTAATAACATAAACCGAAGCAGCAGTCTTAACCTTGTCAACCGGCGTTGCTGTCGCCGTAACAATCATCTCATCAAGATTAAAGCTTTTTAGCTCTTCCGCAAAAGCACCTGTTGCCCCTGAAATTGCATAAGAACCAACTAACACAGACATCATCACTGCATAACGCAGATTTCGCAGATTTTTCAATTTTAAACACCTCATCATACTTAAACTCATCGACGCAGGATATTTTACTTCTGGCCAAAAAATAAAACAGCCTGCTTGTCATCCGCATACAAACAGGCTGTACTAATAGCAAAAGCTAATAATAACATTACCTCTCCGTCTATCGCAGATAACGGTAACATGCTTAGAAGGCTCTCTGGCTTAACTAGCAGACATACCAGCCTGAAATTCAGTGGTTACAAAATCTGCCGTGTTTTACAGTGGCGGGACCGCATCGGATTTGCACCGAATTGCCTAAACCTAAGCACAAAGCATATTTTTGACCTCGGGTCTAAAATTATAATAAGCTAACAAGCTTTATTTGTCAAGTGTATTTTTATTTTTTTCGTATATCATGCCATCCAAGAAGAAACGTAGCATTCTGGTTACTCTGAATTCATACAAGCTAAGCCGTTCCCAAGTTGCATCGCCTTCATCAGCAGCTGCATAGCCTGCATTCAAAATCATATCCTGATAATAGCCACGCAAAAAATGCTCCTGCACCTCAAAGATATAATAAACCTCATTACGCGTAAAGCTGGGATTCTTCTCCAGAATAATTGAATGCAGCCTGTCCTCAAGGGTATTTACAGCCTTATTATATTGCAAAATATCTTCCTTCTGACATTCGCTGAAAATGCGCGTTGTTTCAATAGAAAGCTTAATCAGCGGCAGATAATCCCTTATATAAATGTCTGTCAGCTTCATGATGACTCGCTTAAAATCAAGTGTATCTTTTATAGATGTCTGATTGACTTCCAAAATAAATCTTTCTATGAGCTCGCTGTGCAGCTTCTCCAAAACATGCAGATACAGCATTCCCTTAGACGGGAAGTAGTAAAAAATATTTGATTTTACCACCTCCAGCTTTTGAGCTATATCCTCAATACGCACATCATTATAGGAGCTTTGCTCCAGCATTTTTATCGCTGTATAGATAATCTGCTCTTTTTTCTGAGCTCTTTTTTCGCTTGCCATTTCTATTTCTCCAGATTTTTTTAGATAGTGATTGATTCCCCTAATTAGTATTATAGAAGTTTACACGAAAAATAGCAAGTGATTTGACCATCAGTCAAATTATCATGTTTATACCTTTACTCAATCAACGGTAAGCGTTACTTCTGTCGCATATAAAAAAACTTAAACTTCATATTCACGTTTAGATATTTCCACGAACTAATCTTATATGCTTACAACCATCAGCTATACTAACAGCTGTTTGTACATTATATACAGTTTTAATATTCTCTTCAGTTAAAACATTATCTGTTTTACCATATGCAAAAACCTTACCACTTTTTAGCATCAGCAGTTTATCGCAAAACATGCTCGCCAAGTTTAAATCATGTATTGTCATAATTACGGCTAGATTTTCTTTCTGCCCCATTTCTTTTATTATTTCAAGAATAAATAGCTGATTATATAAATCAAGACTACTCGTAGGCTCATCCAAAATTATAATTTTTGGATCTTGCGCCAATGCCCTCGCAACCAAAACTCTCTGTCGCTCGCCACCGCTTAATTCATTTACTTTTCTAAACGCATAATTTTCTAAGTCAAATTGCTGCAAAACATCAAGTACAATTTGTTTATCGTGCTGCGAAAACGAAAAGCCTGCATACGGTATACGCCCTTGCATTACGAAATCTATAACGGTAACAGGTGAAAGATTGTTGGCATATTGAGGAACATAAGCAATAATTTTAGCAATTTGATTTTGCTTGAGCTTTGTGATATCTTCTTTGCCAAAATAAATGTCACCGACAGTTGGTTGTAAAATATTGTTTATGCATTTGAGTAATGTTGTCTTACCAGTGCCGTTAGTTCCTAAAACGCCTAAAACTTCCCCTTGGTCTACAGCAAATGAAACATCCTTTAAAACAATCTTTTCATGGCTATAGGAAAAACTTAAATTATCAATCTTTAACTCCATAATGCACCTACTCTAAATTGCGTCGTTTCATTAATATCAAATGGATAAATAACGGTACACCTAAAAAGGATATTACAATACCTACAGGTATATTCACAGGATACAAAATAAATTTTCCTATCATATCCGAGAAAAGTAATAAAATCCCACCAAGAACAGAAGCAAATGGTAAATAATACAAATGATTATCACCAATTAGAAGTCTCGCTATATGCGGTGCGATCAATCCAATAAAACCAATTACACCTGTAAAACTGATTATTGTAGCCGTAAGTAATATGGCTGTCATTCCGCAAACTACTCTTGCCTTATTGACGTTTATACCTAAGCTTTTTGCCATTTCATCACTATTAGTTGCCATGACATTCAGTTTTAGACTATAAATAATTAATATTGCTAATCCTACAACAATAACAATGAATGTAATTAATACACTCTCCCATGTTGCTCTGTTAAAAGAGCCAAAAGTCCATTGCACAACAGCCTCTAACTTATGCTCCTTTGCAAAGAATTCTATTGTAGCTGTCATTGCACTAAAGAGATAGTTAAGTGATATACCCACAAGCACAATAGAGCTAGGATTTAAGCCAATATAACGTGATATTCCATAAACTATACATCCACAAATACACGAAGCTATAAATGCGCAACTAATCATTCCTACTTCACTTTGAAAAAATACCCCAACCCCAAATACTATGCTCATTGAAGCACCAAATGCAGCCGCGGAGGAAATTCCTAATGTAAACGGACTTACAAGATAATTCCTCGTTAACGATTGCATTACTGCGCCAGATACAGCCAAACCAATACCTGCTAACATTGCTAAAGCAATACGTGGCAATCTCAAAAGCATAATCACTTTATTGCTTGCTGCATCAGCACCATTATCCAGTGTTCCGCTAAAAGCTTTACTGATAGCCACCAACGTCTGCATATTGCTAATATTTTTCATTCCTAATGTTGTAAAAACATAGGCAGATACAAGCATAATAAATACTACGGTTACAATCAGCAATATTTTTTTCTTATTTTCATTTTTATATTCTTGTTTTAAATCTCTCATATCATTCATCCAATTTAAATGCAGGATAAGTATGTCCCGCAACATAATCCAAATGCTGATATTTAGTCAGCCAATCCTTAAAAACATTTTCTGGATGCAAATCTGGTAAATATTCCGGATACAAAAACTTAGCAATATACATAGTACCAACTAACTTAGAAGCGCCACCATGCACATAATGCGATAATAATAAGATTTTTTTATTCTTTACCGCATCAATTTGATCCCAACCAGGTCGAGAACAAATATTATCATAAATAGCCTTATGCTCTGCAACTGTTGGCGGATTGTAAGAAGAGAAAACATTTGTATCTGAAACTTTGACAATATACTGTGGATTTTTTTCAATAACTGCTTCGATATCTATATTAACATTTTTGGCTTCTTTAAAAATATTATCACCATGCGCTAGATTAACCATCTCATAAAAATAGTTTCCTGGAATAGTAGTATTTCCCGCTTTACGATATTCAAAATAAATACTTCTTCGCGGAACGTTCTTTAATTGTTCATCTATATATTTCAATTTAGACGAAAAATAATCAGCACACTCGACTGCTTCTTTTTCTTTACCAAAAATTTTCCCCAGTAGCAGCAAATTATCCTCAAATTTATCAGTATAATAGGCATCTACATTAATAACTTTGATACCAAAGGGGCTTAATTTAGCTTCTGCATCTTGCCAAGCACCATTACTCGTTAATATCAAAACTTCCGGTTTTAGCTCAATAATTTTTTCATAATTCAATTCACGCTGACTTTTACCAATCACCATATCTTTCGTAAATTTATTTTTAAACCCTTCCTGATCCTGATAAATATTAAAATCCACACCCACAACATCATCAATAGCACCAATAGCATTGATAAGTTCTGTATTATAAGCATTAGCAACAACAGCTCTGCTCACAGGTTTATCTAAAACGACTTTCCGACCAAGACTATCAGTAATACTTATTTTATTCTTTTCATCGCTACTATGTTGCTTATCATTTCCACAGCCAGCTAACAAACAAGTGCAAAAAACAATAGAAAGCAAAGCAGTTATTAATTGTTTTAACTTCATAGTTTTCTCCTATCATAAAATAAAGGCTGCTACATTATTGTAACAACCTTTATTTAATCACATATTACAGATCAAATTCAGCAGATAACATTACTGTTCTAGGATTAGACAAAATCGTGGTATTGCCAGAAGTAATCCAATAATCCTTGCCAGTTACATTATAGCACATAGCAGACAAAGTTACAGGAGTATTAGACAATTTAGTCTTATATTTTACTCCCATATCTAAAGTGCAATAAGACGGTACACTCAAAGTTTCGTTTTTAATAGTTGCTGAACCATTGTACAAAACTCTTCCAAGAGCCGAGAATTTATCGTCAGCAGCATATTCTACGCCCAATACACCATTCCATTTAGACAAACCATTGATTCTCGTGCCATTAATTGATTTATCTTGCGCATCGTTAACTTTAGCATCCATATACATAACGCCGCCCATCAGATTCCATTTATTCAGTTGAGCACTTGCAGATAATTCAACACCTTTATATTCATTCTCGCCATCTTGAACACGGTACCAACCATCAGCTCTTTTTACATCATAGTTACTTTCCTGTTTGATATCAAAGAAGCTTAATGCAGTATAAAAATTATTATTGTTATATTTGATACCTACTTCATTTTGTTTAGTTTTTGTCGGCGACAGCATTTCGCTTGCATTCTGCAAAGAGTTTCCATTCGCACTTTGTGGAACTAATGCACCTTTATTAAAGCTCTCTGTATGGCTTGCATACATAGTCCAATTATCAGTAGGTTTATAGCTTAAGGCATAAGTTGGACTATTAGAACGACTTGTTTCATTGCCCTTCTTCACACCATTATCAGGATTATAGGTAGTTACATCAGCCTTATGACTATGAATACCTAACAGCAAAGAAGCTTTACCATAATCAATTGTATCTGCCAAAGATATTCCATAATATTTCGACTTAGCCGACCAAGTACCAAATTTTTTATTTGGTAAAGGATCTCCAACGATATGCGTATTATTGTAAATATTGCCATGAACACCATTGTTAAATTGTACACCAGCAATGCCGCTACCATTATTATACCATGCTTCGTCTAAAGAAAGTGCAATATGGTTGGTTACTTCGCCCATCTTTACATCGCCTTTAACACCGATTTGCGCATAATAAGACGATACAGGGAAAGTTTTAGACCAGCTTTGAGCAACAAAATCACCATTGTTGTTTTGGATAATATATGCACTACTCTTAGCATTATAGTTAGTAGATAAGTCATATTTGCTATAGCCAGCATTCACATAAGCAGACCAATCATCATTAATCTTTTGCTCATGATTCAGCGTTAACAACCATGTATCATACTCCATTTGCTGTCCTTGGAAACTGTAATTATTTTTAGCATTCGGTGCAGAAGGAATATTGGTTACACCATTACCATATTGGAACCATCTAACACCATTTTCATGCTTTACATACCTATAACCAGCTAAGAAATTAGTATTGCTTTTATCATCTTTATGATCTAAATTCATAAAGAAATCTCTTGCAGCCAATTTTTCACCAGGTATCTGAGTTTCACCAGATATATTTTGTGCATTAACTCTTAAACCCCATTCTTTGTTCTGACCGAATCGACGACCAATATCAATATATTCACCAAAAGAACTCTTGCCAGAAAAAGTTTGCTTATATTTTGTTACATCTTCTTCACCAGCTCTCTTAGATACCATGTTTACCATACCGCCAGCAGTTTCCTGTGTAGTAGTACCAGTAAAGCTCATAGCCGGACCAGATGTAACTTCAATATTTTCAATAAAATTTGTTGGAATATTAGTTTGAGTCAACAGTCCTGGCACTCCATTAATATAAAATTGATAACCATTAACGCGTTGTCCTCTGATATTAACATCATTGTACATTGTACTAGAAGCAGATTTAATAGACGGTACATTCATAAGTGCGCTAGATAAACCTTCGCCAGGTACTTCAAAAGATGTTACTGATTTATTAGAAAGATTCACCTTAGTAAACGGCGTATCACTAATTGGTTTGTCACCAATAATACCAACGGAAGAAGTTTTTAAAGTATAGCCACCGGGCAGTACATCCTTGCTGCCTTCAACAACAACCTCATCCAAATTGCCATGCATAGTTTGCTCTGCTGCACTAGCAGATACAACAAAGCCTACACTGGCAATTGCACACAGCACTGACATAGCCAATGCTTTTTTGTTTTTCAACATACTCATACACCTCATAAAAAATTTATTTTTTAACCCTCGCCACCGAGCTGTCCGAGTTTCGCGTGCGGCTCCGGCTAAAAGCTAATGTTATGAGCGCTTTATTTTCGGCAAGAAAAAACGCCCTTCTGCAAACACAGCAAAAGAGCGACACACTTATCCGTCACCTTTCTCCTGTCACTCGCAGTACACTTTGGTCAAAACTATCTAAGGCAATTCTTCTGGCTCAGTTTCTTCACAAATCTAGCCTTCCCAGTTTCCCAGTGACATTTTTTAGATTTGCTCCACTTTACAGCTGCGTGACAGCGCAGGCCTTGCACCTGCTTACTTATTAAGTCTTGCGACACCTGATAGCTTAATTCTATTAATTTTTTCAAATTTGTAAAATAAGTTATTATTTTCAGGGAGAATTATAGCATACCTCCAATCTTCTGTCAAGATTAGTTATCACTTACATAATGGCAAAAAAAGAAAACTTATAAAATTTTTCCTTGCTCAATTCTTACAACTCTATCGCACAACCACTCACTTATCAATCTGTCATGCGAAATAAACAGATAAGCAATCTGCTTCTGCGTCCGAATATCCTTCAGCAGATGCAGAATCTGCGCCTGTACAGATATATCCAGCATCGAAGTCGGTTCATCCAAAATCAGCAGCTCCGGCTCTAACAGCAAAGCTCTCACTAAGCAAATACGCTGAATCTCGCCGCCGCTTACCTGATGCGGATAGCGCTCCAAAAGCTTCGCATTCAGCTTCACTAAATCCAGCATTTCCAAAGCCTGCTCCTCGACATAAGGCAAAGAAAAAACCTCCAATGCCTCACGCAAGCTATAGCCTAATGTCTTTCTTGGATCAAGAAAGCTTTCAGGACGCTGCGAAATAAACTGCACAGCTCGCCTAAAGCCTGCAAGCTCCTTACCGGACAGCTGGGTAATATCCGTACCACGAAAATATATTTTACCTGTATCACACGGCAATAAGCGAAGTAAAAGACGTGCTAAGGTGCTTTTACCGCTGCCACTGCCTCCCATAAGCGCAACAGCTTCTCCGGGAGCTATTTCCAACGAAACATCCTGCAAAAGCCTAAAGCTTTTTCCGCTGCTGCGATCTATAAAGCTTTTAGAAATATTTTCAGCCTTCAGCATATAAAAAGCACCTCACTTGCGCACCACCAACCTGATACAGCTCCGGCCTCTGCTCCCTGCAGCGCTTCGTACAATGCGGACAGCGTGCAGCAAACTTGCAGCCTGAAAAGCTTTCCCCGGGCACAGGTGCTTTTCCCGGAATAACCTGTAAGCCATTTTGCGGAAGAGCCTGTAAAAAGCCCTGTGTATAAGGATGTAAAGGCTTTTGCCATAAATCAGTATTATACTCCAAAATCTGACCTGCATACATCACCAGCACATCATCACAAACCTCTTGGGCTAAAGCAATATCATGTGTAATTACCAGCATGCTCAAATGTAAATCATGCTTAATCGTCAATAAATTTTCTCGTACAATCGCACCGACCTGCTCATCTAAGCCCTTCGTCGGCTCATCTGCCAAAATCCAGGCAGGCTTAGTGCTTACCGCCATGGCGCAAAGCACACGCTGCAGCATGCCTCCGGAAAGCTCATGCGGATAGGCTGCCAAAACTCGCTCTGCCTCCTGCAAGCCAAATAAATGCAGGCATTGCAGCTTATAAGCATTATCTGCGTCCTTTATCGCATAAACATCCAAAATATCCTGCATTTGTCTGCCAATCTTGCGTACAGGATTGAGCGAACCGCTAGGATTTTGCGGAATAATCCCAAACGCAGAAAGTATACTCTGTACACGCTCGCCCTTATAAAAAACAGCGCCTTTTTTAACAACACCCTGCGGCAGAATATTAAGCACCGCCTGTCCTAAGACAGACTTACCGCAGCCGCTTTCACCAATAATCGCAGTAAATTTTCCTGCACTAAGCTTTATGCTGACATCATCTACAGCATAAAACACCCCCTGCGGCAATTTGAAGCCAACAGATAAATTCTTTATTTCCAATGAATCCTGCATCACCATTTACGCACCTCATCCAATTGTATATCCAGCCTGTCGCGCAAATGCTCACCAATAATGTTCAGTGCATAAATAAGCAAAAATACAAACAAGCCCGGTATGATAATCAAGTGCGGCGCACTCCTATAATACATCAGCGCATCATTAATCATCACGCTCCAGTCAGGAGTCGGCGGCTGTACGCCAAGGCCTAAAAAGCTTAAGCCGGCAATCGCCAAAATTCCTCGCCCTAAGCGGATTGTCACCAAAACTAACAGCTTATTGGCAATATTCGGCAGCAGATGATACACGATAATACGCCAATCGCTGCATCCCAGGCAACGCAGGCCTTCAATAAAAGGCTCTCCTAAAAGCTGCAGCACCTCTGCACGCACAATACGCGAAAAGCCCGCCCACGAAGTCAGCACCAGCGCCAAAACCAGACTATGAATGCTCGGCCCCAAAATTCCGGCCACAGCAATCATAAAGCAGCTTCCGGGAATTCCCTGAAAAATATTACTGAGCACTGTAAAAAGCATATCCAGCTTGCCGCCGTAAAAGCCGCTCATTACGCCGATACTCACGCCAACTACAAGCGCTAACAGCGACGACACAAGTGTCAGCAGCATTGACGCACGACCACCATACAAAATTCTGCTGAACATGTCACGTCCCAAAGCGTCCGTACCAAACAAATGCTGCCAGCAAGGACCTTGCAAACGATTTGCCATATCCGGTTCAAAAGGATTATGCGTTACTAAAAACGGAGCAAAAATACTGCCAAGGATAATGAACGCCAGCACAAAAAAGGCAAAATAAAGCTGTATTTTCTTAGTCATTGTGTTCATCACCTACTCTCAGCTTAGGATTCAAATAAAACATCAGCATATCAACACCTAAGGTAATCAACACCAAAAACCATCCTGTAAACAATACATAAGCCTGCAAAACAGGATAATCACGAAAACGAATAGCCTCAAGTGCCATACTGCTGATGCCCGGCAAAGCAAATATACTCTCTCCAATAACAGAGCCGCCTAAGATGCCTGCAAGATAGTTGCCAAGAAGCGCAATAACAGGAAGCATAGCATTGGGGAAGGCATAACAAAAAAGCAGCTTCACCTTGCTTATTCCACGCACACGGGCAACAAGAAAATACTGCGCTGCAAACTCCGTCAGAAGCGAGCTGCGCACATAACGGCAAACAGTCGCAATAGTCGAAAACGACACTGCAAGCGCCGGCATAATAAAGCAAAGTAGGCTCTCGCTGCCGCTCGTAGGCAAAAGCCTTAATGTCTCGCTAAACAGCAAAATCATCAGCGAAGCCAGCCAAAAGCCCGGCACAGCCAACATGATGTTAGTTACAAACTGCACTGCATTATCCAGCCAGCTATCCTTGTAAACAGCGCATAAGGTACCTGCACATATGCCAAAAACAGCTGCAAATACCAGCGCCAAAACAGCCAGCTCCACAGTCACCGGCAGACGCAGCAAAAGCTCCTGCAAAATGTCTTTGCTGTTAATATAGCTGCTGCCCAGATTGCCATGCAGCACCTGCGCCAGCCAGCTAAGATATTGCACATAAATTGGACGATTCAAGCCTAATTCCTCACGCATCGCTGCAATCTGTGCTTCAGTCGGAGCATCCATTCCATCCTGATTCAAGGCAAACTCTGCCGGATCTCCAGGTGATAGCAAGCCAAGTACGAAGGCCAAAAGACTAATACCAAGCATTACTGGTACAGCCAATAAAATTCGTCTGTAAAAATATCTAATCATTTTCCTCCGCCAATTCTACCTTGCTCAAATCTACTCCGTAGATTAAGGGTTTATAGTTTTTTAAGCGCTTGTTGTAGGCAACTATGTTCATGTCGTTGAAGAGAGCTACTAACGGTTCCTCCTCAACTGCAATTTCTTGTACTCGGTCAAAAATCTGTTGACGTTTTTTTTCATCAACTGTGTGTTTAACCTGCTGCATTAAACGTTGCAATTCTTCATTTTGATACCCTGTATGACTGCTCATATAGATAGAACCTGTCGGCATTAAGAAGCTATTAAGCACCTCATAAGGATCTCCATTCGCTAGCCCCTTTTGCAAACGTGCAATATCATAATCTCCTTTGCGCAGCATTTTCGCCCTCGTAGCATATTCTAACGACTGAATATGCACATCTAAGCCAATCTTTTGCAGCCAATATGCTATCAGTTCAGCCTCACCCTTTTGTAAAGGTTCAGCACCGTTAATACAGTAAGTAATATCACAGCGTTTATCGCCTAACACTTCATGTGCTAATCGCTTGGCTTTTTCCAAATCGTATGCAAGCGGAAACTCTTTATGGCCAGGACTAGTATAATTTAAAACATTCATTGTCGGCTCTGCGTATCCCAGATATAAAGCATCAACAAGGTTTTTACGGTCTATCGCCAAGCTTACTGCCTGACGCATGCGTATATCATTAAAAGGAAAACGACTGTTATTCAATGCCAAATAGCGTATCATAGTAGATTTATTGCTTTCTACAGCAAAACGAGCATCTTTTTTTATTTCATCTGCCAAAAATGGAGGAATTGCGTTCAAATCTAATACTCCATCAATTTCACCAGATTTAAGTGCTGCATAGCGTGTATCTGTATTAGGAATATTCCTAACTATAAAATTCTTAATCTTCCCCTTTTCACCCCAATAATTATCATTGCGCTCCAATACCACATATTTATTTAAGGCATTCTCTGTAATCTTATAAGGGCCTGTACCTATGGCTATTTCCTTAAAATTACCGTTGTCATCAAAGCATTCAGGTGCAAACATAGGACTGCCAAAGTCTGTCATCTTATAAAGTTCATTAATATTGGGTTCTTTAAATATTAAACGAACTGTATAGTCATCTAGCTTTTCATATCTGCTTAAAGAAGGATAGTACAACGGCAAGGATAAACTGTAAAAATTAGACCGCTTCAAGCCTTTTTTCATGCGATCAAAATTTGCAATTACAGAATCAGCATTAAATTTTGTTCCGTTTTGAAAATATACATTTTTTCTCAACTGGAATATCCATATACGCCCCTCGTCCTGCATTTCCCATTTTTCAGCAAGGCAGGGAGCTGGTAAGCCATTCTCATCACGAGTTATCAACGGTTCCCAAACGCCAAGAATCTTACTGCAATAGTATGCATCCTTATTACCGGGAGCAAGATGACGGTACGCAGCTAAAGTAACCGTATTTCTGTTCTTAACATCTATTTTATTTTGTGTTTCTTCCTGCTTAGAGCAACCAAAGGATAACAATGCTACTAAAAGCAAGAACAAGCCCAAGATTTTTTTCATAGTTATATACCGTTTTAAATCCTACATAGAAGAAAAGAGGGCAGAAAAACCGCCCTCTTAAAATTTTTCTTTATTACAGAGTAAATTCAGCAGATACGAAGAATGTTCTCGGGGTAGACAGATAAACTTGATCACCACGAGCCACAGTCCAGTAGTCTTTATCTAACAAATTATAGCACATTGCACTCAGCTTTACAGGAACTGTATTAATTTTAGTATTATAAGTTACACCTAAATCATAAACCATGTAAGCAGGTGCTTCCAAGTGCTTGCTGTCTTTCGTAACAGTACTGGTATTATACTTTACAGTATAGAACGGAGTAGAGCCGGTGTAAGTAGCACGGCCAATTACGCTAAAGTTATCATCTGCTTTATATTCTAAGGCAGCAGATGCGCTCCATTCACCTTGACCAGATTCGCGCACACCATTTTTATACTCGTTGCCTTTACCCATGTTTTTATACTTAGCATCCAGATAAGCGATGCCAACCATACCATACCATTTGTCAGCTAATTGGCCATTAACTGCTAATTCCAATCCTTTATGGTTAACTTTACCATCTTGTACAAGGAAAGGTTTAGTGTAACCAGCAACATCCTTGCTTATATTATTAGCCTGGTCGATATCAAAGTATGCCAAAGTATACATAGCACCTTTATTCTGATATTTTACACCAACCTCATTTTGTTTTACCTTAGCCGGCGGTAATACTTCACCGGAATTTTGATAGCTAGTACCAGCGCTTGCACCAATATCAAAGTTTTCAGCATGGTTGCCATAAATCATAACATGATCATCAGGTGCATAGCTCAAGGAATAAGTCGGGCAGGTAGCATCAGATTTAATTTCTTTACCCCAAGATTTGCTAGTTTTGTTCCAGGATTTTGCCGTAGCCGCATGTTTATGAATGCCAACCATAGCATCCCATTTGCCAAAGCTGATGCTATCCAGCAAAGAAACGCCCCAAACAGAAGTTTTGTTGTTAGGTCTTGTAGTATAACCAATATATCTTGCATCTACATCTTGGAAAGCACTTCCTGTGAAAATATTTGAGCCACCAACAAGAGTTGTTCCGGGTTTAGTGTCAGAACCATTACGATTTCTCCAAGCCTTATCAGCAGAAAGCATTACCTCATGCTGAAGGGCACCGGTCTCGAATTTATTCTTGGTACCTAATTGAGCATAGTAAGAACGTTGCGGAGTTGCACTGTTCGTCTGCAAGAAATCATAATTACCTGCATCATCTTTAATCCAGTAAGAGCTCATATTAGGAGATACGTTTTGATTCAACTTTTGTCTGCTATAGCCAAAGTTAGCAAATAAAGTCCAATTATCATTCATGTACTGCTCATGATTCAAGGTTGCAAACCAACCATAACCGGCCTTCCAAGTACCTGCAGCAGAATAATTTTTGCCGCCATCAGGAGCACTAGGCAGATGCGTTACACCGGGAATGGTTTGAGTAATACTAGTACCATTAGCATCCGTTACAGTTGCCGTTCCGGGATTTGCCAATTTAAACCAACGAATACCGTTGTAAACATCTAAATCTCTGTAATTTGCGAAGAAATTCGTACTGCTGTTTTTATCTTTATGATCAATATTAACAGCAATACCTTTCGCTTTCATATTAGCTTCATCAACTGCAGTTTCACCATTAAGCAGTTCAGTATTTAAGCGCACGCCCCATTCACGATTTTCACCAAGACGTTGGCTAACATCCAGATATTCGCCAAAAGAGCCTTTACCAGAAAAGGTTTGTTTATATTTAACAAAGTCAGTATCACCGGCACGTTTAGTTCTAGCGTTAACAATGCCACCAGCAGTATTGGATTCATATTGAACACCACTAGCTCCCAGCATAGAGTTAGGTCCGGAAACAACATCCACACCTTCCATTGCAAACATTGGCAGGTTGAACTGTGTCATAACGCCATGAACACCATTTACATACATAGCAGTACCATTAGTACGGAAACCACGCAAAGAGAAGTCACCATGCAGAACACTGCCAGAAGCTCTCACGCCAGGAACACCTACTAAAGCTTTATCCAAAGGCTCATTAGGACCAAGAAATAAATCCATAGTCTTTTGAGATACATTGGTTACGCTGAAGGGAGTTTCCATAACTTCCTTATCACCTAACAAACCAACAGATCCTTTAGCTTTAGCCATCCCCCCCGGAAGAACATCTGCACTTCCTTCAACAACAACCTCATCCAGATTGCCATGCATAGTTTGCTCTGCTGCACTAGCAGATACGACAAAGCCTACACTAGCAATTGCACACAGCACTGACATAGCCAATGCTTTTTTGTTTTTCAACATACTCATACACCTCATAAAAAATTTATTTTTTAACCCTCGCCACCGAGCTGTCCGAGTTTCGCGTGCGGCTCCGGCTAAAAGCTAATGTTATGAGCGCTTTATTTTCGGCAAGAAAAAACGCCCTTCTGCAAACACAGCAAAAGAGCGACACACTTATCCGTCACCTTTCTCCTGTCACTCGCAGTACACTTTGGTCAAAACTATCTAAGGCAATTCTTCTGGCTCAGTTTCTTCACAAATCTAGCCTTCCCAGTTTCCCAGTGACATTTTTTAGATTTGCTCCACTTTACAGCTGCGTGACAGCGCAGGCCTTGCACCTGCTTACTTATTAAGTCTTGCGACACCTGATAGCTTAAATTTATTCATTTTGTAATATTAATAACACTTATTTCTATTTCTACATGCAGAATTATATCATACGTTGCTAATCTCGTCAATAGTAAGGAGCATAACAAAACTTAATAACGCAGAGTCCTATACTTTACTGCACGCTGTAATACATTTGCTTTAAAAGTCCGTATACTCTTCCTTCATATATTCCTCTATCCTGCATTCATGCTTTTTCGTACTTTTATCATAATTAAATCCAACTAAAATAATTTTCCCATCTCTGCCTTCCAAAGCTTTCGGATACTCTTTAGCTCTTATCTGCTCTATAGCTGTTTGCGCATCCTGATTCCATTTTAGTTCAACGATAAGCATTGGTAACTCTGTTTTAACTAAAGGAATTGCAACTATATCTGCAAACCCCTTACCTGCAGGCATTTCTCTAATCAACGTGTAATCATTGGTCAAAGACATGAAGCCTATAGAAATGATATTGGCCAAAGAATTTTCATCGTTATATTTTATAATCGAAGTATGGCGCATATGAATATCATCAATTATCTTTGCAGCCTGCTCCTCATCCTTTGATAAAATGGCCTTTTTGAGTTGTTCGGAAGTTTTATACATCTCTACAACCGCATCTGTATCTTGCTCATCAAGAACATTTTTAAACTCTTCTAGAATCTCTTCGTTAGGAATATACACCTCTTGCATATCTTCATCAAAAGCAAGATAGCCAAGATGCACAAGCAGAGTAAGCACGTCATCCTTACTATTAATACTAGTCATGTCATTTTGGAAATTACGTGTATTTATTTTGCAGCTTCCCTTGTTAACCAGCAGTGCCACGCAATCTCTCAGTCCATCAAAATTCATCTTAATATACTTCTTTAAGCTGAAATAGGTTTCTGTTTCCGTCCAATAGCTTTTAAAGCGTTTCGTCAGCAACACCATCTGTACAGATTCAGGATTATAGATATGCAGTTTATTAAAAACATAACCATCATACCACTTCTGCATAAGCGAAAAGTCCAAATTATGACTTTGGCAGATTGACTGCACTTCTCCCTCTGTAAAGCCTATATATCGACTAAACGGCTCAGGGCTAAGCATAGTAAACTCTTTAAAATTATTTAATGCAGAATGTGTGCCATATTTTTTGATAGGCAGAATACCAGTCATATAAGCACCTGCAAGAAAGTCGTCAGTCCTGCTCGTTTTAAAAAGACTACGTAATAATTCAATGTATTCCTCTTGAAGCTTAATATTATCAGCGCATTCACGAAAAACAGCATCCCATTCATCAATTAAAATGATAAACTTTTTATCAGTAGAAGTAATATTGCTAAGTACTTCAAACAGAGTATTATAGTGCTTCGTTTCTGGAAACTTTTTATGCAGTTCATCGCAGATATTTTTATGAATTGACTTGATTATATCATGCTTATTTTCGGCGTTAATAATAAATTCAGAGATATCTATGAAGAGAACATTATATTTATTTATAGAGCTTTCGTACCTAACTGTTTGTGCAATTTGTAAATCATCAAATAAGTAATGGCTATCCAGCTCACAATTATAATATGCAGCTAACATTTTTACTGCCGAAGTTTTGCCAAAACGTCTCGGACGACTTATGCAGACAAGTTTTTTACTAGTATTAAGAAACGAATTGAATATATTTATGAGCATTGATTTATCTACATAATCAGCTGCTTTAACTGTTTCAAAACTGCTTGCACTTACATTAACGTAATGATTCTTCATTTCAGTTCACCTCCGTATCTATTATTATACCATATACCAATCATGAGCAAAGCATATTTTAATACTTCAACCTAATTTTAAGATTTAATCTGTGCACTTATTTTTTGACTTTCTCTGCAAATACCAGCGCCAAAACAGCCAGCTCCACCGTCACCGGCAGACGCAGCAAAAGCTCCTGCAAAATATCCTTGCCGTTAATATAGCTGCTGCCAAAATTGCCATGCAGCACCTGCGCCAGCCAGCCAAGATATTGCACATAAATTGGACGATTCAAGCCTAATTCCTCACGCATCGCTGCAATCTGTGCTTCAGTCGGAGCATCCATTCCATCCTGATTCAAGGCAAACTCTGCCGGATCTCCAGGTGATAGCAAGCCAAGTACGAAGGCCAAAAGACTAATACCAAGCATTACTGGTACAGCCAATAAAATTCGTCTGTAAAAATATCTAATCATTTTCCTCCGCCAATTCTACCTTGCTCAAATCTACTCCGTAGATTAAGGGTTTATAGTTTTTTAAGCGCTTGTTGTAGGCAACTATGTTCATGTCGTTGAAGAGAGGAATAACAGGCTGCTCATAAGCAACAATCTCCTGTACCCTGTCAAAAATACGCTGCCTTTCCTGCTCATCAGTTATGTGCTTAACTCGGTTCATTAACTGAGTAACCTCTGGATTATTATAACCCAAACTATTGCTAATATTTAAGGCCCCATCAGGCATGATGAAAGTATATAATAGGCTAAAAGGATCACCATTAGCCAATCCTGTTTGAATACGTACAATATTAAAGTCACCTTTGCGCATCATTTTTGACAATGTAGCATATTCTATCGACTTAATTTGCACATCTAAACCAATATCCTGTAGCCAATATGCAATGAGCTCTGCCTCTCCCTTTTGCAATGGCTCGCTTCCATTAATACAATAAGTTATTTCACAACGCTTATCACCCAAAACTTCATGCGCTAATCTTTTTGCTTCCTGTAAATCATAAGCAACAGGAATAGCCTTATAACCTGGACTAGTATAATTCAAAATATTGATAGTTGGTTCACCATAATCAAGATACATATTATGAACAAGATTCTTCCTATCAATCGCCAGACTTACAGCTCTACGCATACGCACATCATTAAAAGGAAACTTGTTACCGTTAAGACTTAAATAACGAATCATCGTTGATTTATTTTTATCAACACCAAAATTGGAGTCTTTTTTTATTTCCGCCGCTAAAAATGGTGGTATAGCATTAATATCTAAAACACCATCTATCTCTCCTGACTTCAACGCAGCATAACGCGTATCTGTATTGGGAATAGTACGCACGATAAACTTCTTTATTTTGCCCCTCTCTCCCCAATAATCGTCATTGCGTTCCAATACAACATATTTATTCAAAGCGTTTTCGGTAATTTTATAAGGACCTGTGCCTATCGCTACACTTCGAAAGTTTCCATCCTCATCAAAGCACTCTGGTGCATAAATAGGACTTCCAAAATCCGTCATCTTATATAATTCATTAACATTCGCTTCTTTAAAAAGCAACCGAATAGTATACTCATCTACCTTTTCATATTTCAACAAGGTTGGATAATACTTCTCCATATTCAAGCCATAAAAAGAAGAACGCTTATAGCCTTTCTTCATACGGTCGAAATTTGCAACCACAGAATCAGCATTAAACTTTGTACCATTATGAAAATACACATTCTGACGCAGATAAAAAATCCACTCCCTACCGCCATCACGCATCTCCCAGCTTTGTGCCAAACACGGAGCTGGCCTATTATTATCATCTTTAGTAATCAAAGGCTCCCAAACATATAAAATACGACTACAATATAAGCCATCCTTATTGCCTGGTGCAAGATGCCGATAAGCAGCAAGAACTACTGCATCCTTAGCATGTTTTTCTATATTATTTTGCAGCTGCCCCTGCTTTCCACAACCAGCAGCCAAAACTGTTATTAATAACAGCATCATCAAAAATAGCTTTTTCATTATACTTTCCATCAATATAGCAGAAAAGAGGGTAGTATAAAACTACCCTCTTAAATTAACAAATCTTAAATATCAAACTGTGCAGACACCATAAATGTTCTCGGCATAGACAAGCCAATAGTTGTAGAACTGCCTCTACCCATCCAGTAATCTTTATCTGCAACATTATAGCACATTGCGCTCAGCTTAACAGGAACAGTGTTGATTTTTGTCTTATAATTTACACCCATATCAAAGGTTACATAAGACGGAATCTCGGTTTTTCCGCTGCTAGAACCAGATTCAATGTAAGCTGCATCATTCCACACTGCACGGCCAACAATTCCCCAAGAATCATCAGGCTTGTATTCTAAACCAAGCACACCGCTCCATTCAGATACCCCATTGACAAACCAGCCATCTTTAGCACCATTTTTTGTTTTTTCACGTTCTGCATCAAGATAAATTAATCCGCCTGTAGCCGTCCATTTATCAGCAAGCTTACCATTTATAGTAAGTTCTACACCTTTATAACGATTCTTGCCATCGTCAACTTTTGTTTTCTTTCCACCAGCTACATTGATATCGTATCTATTAGCTTCATCAATGTCAAAATAGCTTAAAGTAGTCATCATACCAGCATTTTGATATTTAACACCAAATTCATTCTGCTTGCTCTTTACCGGATCCATAGTCTCGCCATTATTAGTATAATCACTACCACTAACAACTAATCCACGAGAGAAGCTTTCCGTATGACCATAATAAAAGGCCATATTTTCAACAGGCTTATAAGTCAGACCATAGGTCGGCAAAATATTATCATTCTTAAAAGATTTACCAGTAAAGCTCTCAAAATTTTCATGCTTACGAGAAGCAGCTAAAAGCATAGAGGCTTTACCATAAGAAATTGTATCAGCAATAGTCAAACCGATATTAGTTTCTTCCCATTGTGGCGTACCATCGCCAAAGTTTTGCAAAACATAATTATTAGGGAAAATAATTCCGTCATAAAGATTACCAAGAATTTCTTGTCCATTAGGTTTATAGCTCTTGCTTTTATTCCAATATCTAGCCCAAGAACGGTCTACTGATAACGCAAGATCATGCTTTACTGCACCAGTTTCCAATTTTCCTTTCAAGCCTAACTGTACATAAGCATTTTTTCCTTCTTCATTTTGCTGGTTAAACTTATTCCCAACAAAATTGCCAAGTTCATTAAATTTAATGGACGCACCTTGGTTATCCTTATTACCACTACGTCTGGAATAACCCATATTAGCAAAATAACTCCAAGTGTCATCCAATTTATGTTCATGATTCAATGTAGCTAAATAACCATGCACATACTTAGTCGTACCATTAAAATCATAATTATTTTTTGAATCAGGAGCATCAGGCAAAACTGTACTGCTATAGCTGTCTGATAAAGAGAACCATCTTTGAGCACCATTAACACGTAAATCAAAGTACCCAGCAAATAAATTGGTGGTATTGTTATCTCCTCTGTGATCCATATTGATGAAAATATTCTTTTCATTCTTCTCTGCACCAGGAAGAGCTAAACCGCCTTCCATATACTCAGCATTGACACGAATGCCCCATTCATTATTTTCACCAAAACGGCGGCCTACATCAATAAATTCACCAGCATTGCCTCTACCAGAGAATGTCTGCGTATAACGATTAATAGGAGTATCAGTAGCACGTTTGGTAACAACATTGATTGTACCAGGTGCAGGTGTAGCGCCACTGTTCGTACCATTGTTAGACATACTTACACCATTTACACCAGCATTAGGACCAGATGTAATATCAATTCTGTCAATCACATGAGATGGGGGAGTTGTAAATTGGTAGAACAAACTCGGCACGCCATTTAACATCATATGATTGCCATTCATGTTAATACCACGCATACTGAAATCAGTATACATCGGAGAAGTTGTACTAGTACGAATAGAAGGATTATTCATCAGTACATTTGCTAACGGCTGACTTGGATCACCATAAGTTTCTACAGCTTTTGCAGTCATGCTCATCTCAGAATACGGAATATCCATGACGCTCTTGTCACCAAGTACACCCAATTTAGCAGTAGTACGTACATTCCCCCCCGGAAGAACATCTGCACTTCCTTCAACAACAACCTCATCCAAATTGCCATGCATAGTTTGCTCTGCTGCACTAGCAGATACAACAAAGCCTACACTGGCAATTGCACACAGCACTGACATAGCCAATGCTTTTTTGTTTTTCAACATACTCATACACCTCATAAAAAATTTATTTTTTAACCCTCGCCACCGAGCTGTCCGAGTTTCGCGTGCGGCTCCGGCTAAAAGCTAATGTTATGAGCGCTTTATTTTCGGCAAGAAAAAACGCCCTTCTGCAAACACAGCAAAAGAGCGACACACTTATCCGTCACCTTTCTCCTGTCACTCGCAGTACACTTTGGTCAAAACTATCTAAGGCAATTCTTCTGGCTCAGTTTCTTCACAAATCTAGCCTTCCCAGTTTCCCAGTGACATTTTTTAGATTTGCTCCACTTTACAGCTGCGTGACAGCGCAGGCCTTGCACCTGCTTACTTATTAAGTCTTGCGACACCTGATAGCTTCATAATATTTGATTATATACACATTCAATATGTAATTATATTTTTCACGAAAAATTATAGCATAAGCATTTCTTTACGTCAAGTATGCTTACTAATTCGCGTGAAGTTTCATTAACTACTCACAAACTACTTATCCTAAAGTTTTTTCAATAAAAGCTTTTCTTACTCTGATACTACTTTTTTGCAACAACAATATCTAGCATCCTCTTCCTCCCTGTCAATTTTTTTCCACAACTTTCCTCTTTTCTCTTGCTTTTTGCATAATGATAATATATACTATGAATTAATCTGTTCAGCTTGTAACACTTCTTGCAGCAAGCGGCGGCAGCATTGGCTGCCAAAAAATTTTTGATGAGTAAATTTAGGAGGCACTTCATGGAAGCAATTCAACAAACAATCATGTATTTTCACAAGGGCGGTCTCGTTATGTGGCCGCTGCTTTTCTGCTCAATTGCAGTCATCGCGATTACTATTGAGCGTTTTCTTTTCTACAAGGCTGAGGACAGCGGTCAAAGCTTTGCTGCCAAATATTGTGCTCTGCTGCGCACCGACGAAAAGTCTGAGGCTCTGCAATTAGCAGAAGCAGCCAACGGCGAATGTGCAAAAATCGTTGCTGATGCAGCCAAAATCACTGGCGGCAAGGAACAGCAAAAGGCCTTTCTGGAAAGCCAGGCTGGTATTTTTATTGCTAAATTAAAAAACAAGCTCGACTATTTGAGCATCGTCGTTACTATGGCTCCGCTGCTGGGCCTCTTGGGTACCATCGTCGGCATGATCGGCGCCTTCAGTATCTTTAATCTGGAAGCCGGCGCACCTATCGCTATCACCGGCGGTATCGGTGAAGCACTTATCGCTACGGCTACCGGCCTCTGCGTTGCTATTCTGGCCCTGTGCGCACACTCCTACTTCGCTCATCGTATGGACAATATGATCACCGATATGGAACAATGCTTCAGTGCGCTTCTCGAAGCAGAAACAAGGAGTGGTAAATAATGCAGCTGCGCAATGTACGTGATAGAAAATCCCCGGAGCTTATCATCATCCCGATGATTGATATCATGTTCTTCCTGCTGGTATTCTTTATGCTCAGCACAATGTACATGATTGACCTCAAAACTATCCCTGTAAAACTGCCGCAGGCAGCCCACGCTGCTACGGATACAACAACAACCTTTGCTGTATCCTTAAAAAATGACGGTAAGCTTTATCTTGGCGATGCGCCGACAGATATACAGTCCTTAACAACCCAAGCCTCTATCGAGCAAAAAAATAATCCTCGTTTTGCTATCGTTATCAGAGCAGACAAGGATGTTGATTACGGTCGTGTTATTGAACTTATTGATAAACTTAAAGGCGCAGGTATTACCCGCTTTGGTTTGGCAACGGATGGAGCTGGTAAATAATGAATTCTGGTCAACGCAGTAGAATCGGTCTTATCGGTTCTATCGTAACACATATTTTTATCTTACTTTTCGTAAGCTTTGTCGGATTGTTTAACATGTCGCATCCGCCTGCCAACGATATCGTCGAGGTATCGCTATTCGGCGGCGGTGGTGGCGGCGGTAATGATGCCGACATCGAAGAAAACGCTGGCGAAGAAGATACTACCGAAGAGGATGTTCAGGAAGAGGCTCCGCCTGAGCCGGATGCTATCTGGAAAAACGACGAAAACAAGCCTCAGCCTGTACAGCAAAAAAAGCATGTTGCAAAGAAGGTAGCTAAAAAAGGCAGCGGTACTGGTCAAGGCAGCGGCCACGGCAGCGGAACCGGTCCCGGCACTGGCAGTGGCAGCGGCGGCGGTAATGGCAGCGGCCACGGCACTGGTAACGGCAGCGGCACAGGCAGTGGCAGCGGCGGTGGCAGCGGCAATGCTTCTGTTGCATATATGCCACGTATCGTGCGCAAGGTTGATCCTATCTATCCCGCTGCAGAGCGTAACGCTGGCATCACCGGTTCCGGCGTGGTACGTCTTCTGGTCAACACGAACGGCACTGTCGATGAGGTTACACTCGTGAGCTCTAGCGGCAACGCCAACCTCGATCAGGCAGGCATCAACGCTGCTTACAAATGGCGCTTCACCAGCGCTATCGGCACTAACGGTCAAAAGGTGCGCTGCTATCTGCGCTTACCCTTTACCTTCAAGCTGAAATAAAATTAAAACCTGTTAGCTTAGACTTTGATATGATACTCCTAAAGTAGACGACTGAAATATAAAAAGTCTGCTTTA
>ERZ1026901.243-NODE-243-length-48433-cov-5.987577_pt1 | contig 48433 bp, 29 predicted proteins | sample MGYA00380179_ERZ1026901 | MGnify/ENA primary metagenome ERZ1026901 (study PRJEB33269, sample SAMEA4719815) | human gut metagenome | biome: human-associated habitat; feature: organic feature; material: feces | place: Cameroon | collected 2013-10 ... | reverse complement strand
CGGCACGCAAGGGGGCGTCGGGAAACACTTCAAGCATGGCGGCTGTGAGCTTCTTAGCTGTGCTCATTGAGGCTGTGCGGCTTGTAAGCAGCCCGAGACGTGTGGCTTCTTGCACCACATGGGTGTCGAGAGGCATGATGAGGGTGCGACGGTCAATGATGTCGGCCCACAGACCGAGGTCTACGGGCGAGCCTGAGCGCACCATCCATCTTAGAAACATGCACACGCGCTTGCAGGCAGAGGCCGTGTTCTTTGGTACAACGGCACTTGCGTCGTGGGCAGCAAAGAAACGGCAGATGGCTTCTACAGCCCCCAGGCCCGTGGTGGCGTTCTGCCGCACATACTCTTTCATGCTTCCGTGCTCCTGCAACATGTGGTTGTAAGCCATGAGCAGCTGGTGCATGTGGTGGTGGGTGTAGAGGCGGTAATAGCAGTCGGGGGTGTTGGCGACATCGTTTGCGAAAGCGCCTGTGCGCACCCACCGGTCGACCTCTCCCTGTGCCGCGTCGAGGAGGTATTGAATTTTTGGGAAGAACTGCTTCCTTGAGCCGTAGCTCAAGCATGAGGCAATGAACGCCATGGCTTCCTGATTGGCTTCACCCTTGACCTTGTGCATGAACGAGCTGGGGTCGGCAGGCAGGAAGTCGGCCGTCTCGTAACGTTCTGACAAACTGATGATATGTTGTTTTAATTCTTGATCCATAATCTTTGTTCTATTCTATAAAATGAAAAAAAGCGATAACCTTCACAGGCAACCGCTTCAAATCTTCAATAGGTATTAGTTTCCTTTAAGGCAAAAAGATTGTTTTCAGGATAACGATTGCAAAGATAGCCATTTTTTTTAATTTTACAAACTTTTAGTAAACTATTTTTAAATAAAAAGTATTGTGCTCCCACACAATGAAAAATAAATTTTTTATTTGCGTTTTATGCGCGGTAATAAGATTTTTTTAGCTTATGTTTTTTATGTTTCAACGATTTTCTTTAAATTTGCAATGACAGAAAAGTTTTGATGTGGAGTTTGGAGTAGCATTCAAGCAACGGATGTTCTTCAGCTTCACAGAAAGACTTGCTAACGACAATTTATTGACAAAAAAAGGAACCATTATGCAAACAAAAACACTATTTGTGTCGGCGTTGCTCCTTCTTGGAGCGTCTGCCACACAGGCAAAGATAAAGATGTTTCCGCTGTTTACTGACAACATGGTGTTGCAGCAGAACACCAAGGCACCCATCTGGGGTGAGGCAAAGGCGGGCAAGAACGTGAAGGTCACAACGTCATGGAACAACCGCACATACACCGTCAAGGCCGACAGTAAGGGCCGTTGGCGCATAGACGTGGACACGCCGTCGGCAGGAGGCCCTTATGAGGTGAGCGTGAGCGACGGCAAGCCCGTGGTGCTGCGCGATGTCATGATTGGCGAGGTGTGGCTGTGTACGGGCCAAAGCAACATGCAGATGCCGATGGAGGGATGGAACATCAAGATGAACGCTGAGGAGATCGCGTCGTCGGCATCAACCACCAACGTGCGCCTCATGCATATCGACAACGCCGTGAGCCAGTTGCCCACCGCCGATCTGCCAAAGCAGAAGCACACATGGGAGAAATGTTCACCCGAAACGGTCAAGAGCTTCTCTGCCACAGGCTATTTCTTCGGAAAGAACCTGGCGGCAAGTCGTGGGGTGCCCGTCGGACTTATCATGACCTGCTGGGGAGGCACAGACATAGAGTCGTGGATGAGCGGCAAGGCTCTTGGCGAGGTGCCGGGTTTCAAGACCGTGGTCGACGAGATCGTGAACGACAAGCTCACGCCGGCTGAGCATGAGACAAAATATCTTGCAGAGCTGAACGAATGGTTCACGGCCACAGGCAAGAAAGAGGGTAGCGTGGATGCCGACGGCAAGGTGCTGTGGGCAGACCCGGGCTATGACGACACCGCTTGGCAACTGTTGCCGCAGCCGCTGAAGATCGATGAGGTGGGCTACACCAGTTTTGACGGTGTGGTGTGGTACCGCAAGACCGTTGATGTGCCTGCCGCATGGCAAGGCAAAGAGCTGAAGCTTGAGCTGTCGACAATAGACGATATCGATGTCACCTATTTCAACGGACAGGCTGTCGGCCACACCGAGACCTGTCCTGTGAAGCGTGTCTACACCATTCCTGCCGACATGGTGAAGGCAGGACGGGCTGTCATTGCCGTGCGTGTGCTCGACATTGGCAGTGCGGGCGGACTGCGTGGCAACGCCGACAACATGGCCCTTTCGTGTGGCAGCGACCGCATGAGCTTAGGAGGCGAGTGGCGAATGAAGTTGGCTTCTGACCTCAACGCTGTGGCAAAGGTGCCCGTAAACCCCGTCGACAACCCCTTCATACCGACCGTCCTTTACAACGCGATGATTCGTCCGCTCGTTCCCTATGCTGTGAGAGGAGCCATCTGGTACCAAGGCGAGAACAACGCCCCGCGTGCTTACCGTTACCGCGACCTGTTGCCGCAGATGATCGCTTCGTGGCGCAACGACTGGAACAGACAGTTCCCCTTCCTCATCGTGCAGCTTGCCAACTATATGCAGCGCAAGGACCAGCCCGCAGAGTCGGAGTGGGCAGAGCTGCGCGAGGCACAGTTGCTTACGTCAGAGGCCGTAGCAGGTTCAGGTCTTGCCGTGGCAGTGGACGTGGGTCTTGCCGACGACATACATCCCACCGACAAGCAGACCGTGGGTGAGCGTCTGTCGCTCGTTGCACGCCGTGTGGCTTATGGCGAGAACATAGCCTCTTCGGGTCCGTTGTATCAGAGCCACAAGATCGAGGGCGGTGCCATTCGTCTCACCTTCGCCCATGCCGATGGAGGACTGAAGGCGCGTGATGGAGGCAAGCTCACGGGCTTTGCCATTGCCGGTGCCGACCATAAGTTTCATTGGGCCGATGCACGCATCGAGGGCAACGACATCGTGGTGTCATCGGCAGACGTGCCCATGCCCCTTGCCGTGCGTTACGCTTGGGCCGACAACCCCGACTGCAACCTCTACAACGGTGCAGGCTTGCCTGCCTCGCCTTTCCGCACAGATGCGTGGGAGGGGCTGACCGTGGGACGCTAACGGTGGCTTTTGAATGGTCGCACGTCTAGATTTTGCGCTTCGCGCGGTTTTAAACATCAATGACCATTAATGTACATTAATTGAACATCAATTTTTCCGCGCGAAGCGCGTATTAATGATAATTAATGGGCCATTAATGACAATTGATGTTCAGAAAACAACGAGCGCGAAGCGCGATGTAAACATTCATCTTTGCGAAAGATCAACACCTTATATATAAAAGCCCGCATGTCGGCCGTTGGTCTTGCCGCTGTCGGCAGCAATGGCAGATGTGCGAACAAAAAAAGAAAAATAAAAAAAATATGAGCAAAACAAAGAAACGACTTCTCTTCATCTGTCTTGGAAACATCTGTCGCAGTCCGGCGGCTGAGGGCGTTATGAAGAAGATGGTGGCCGACGCCGGTCTTGCTGCCGGTTATGAGATAGATTCGGCCGGCATTGGCGATTGGCATGTGGGACAGTTGCCCGACTCACGCATGCGCAATTGCGGAGCACGCCGTGGCTACAATTTCAACAGTCGTGCGCGGCAGTTTGACAAGACCGTAGACTTCGACCGCTTCGACAACATACTTGTCATGGACAAGAACAACTATCGCGCCATCACCTCGATGGCTCCTGACGACGAGGCGCGTGACAAGGTTCACATGCTGACAGACTATTGTGTGGAGCACGCAGGGGCAGAAGCCGTTCCCGATCCTTATTATGGCGACGAGAGCGACTTCTTCTATGCCCTCGACCTCATAGAAGATGCGTGCCGCGGACTGCTTGGGGCGGAGTAGGGCAAACGCATGTTCTTATGTCCAAATGTCTTGAAGTGTGAATAAAAATACGGCATTTTAATGATTTAAACCAAAAATCACTGTCTTTTTGTTAGATTTTGTTTCTTTTATGTGACGATTATAAATATTATTGCTATCTTTGCCAACAGAAAGATAATAATGACTTAGATAGCCAAAAGGAAATACATCAAGACAGAAACGATTATGGTATTAGACATTGAAATGCTGAGGACGTTTTACTCCTCTTATGGGCATAAGGTTGCATCGGCCCGCAACATTGTTGGTCATCCGCTGACATACGCCGAGAAGGTGTTGTTTGCTCACTTGTATGATGACGGAGCGTTGAAACCGTTCCGACGCGGAGAAGATTATGTCGATTTCAGACCCGACCGCGTGGCAATGCAAGACGCAACGGCACAGATGGCCTTGCTGCAGTTTATGAACGCAGGCAAGAGCCGGGTGGCGGTGTCGGCAACGGTGCATTGTGACCACCTCATAAAAGCCGACAACGGCGTGGAGGAAGACCTGCCTGCTGCAAAGAAAGTGAACAGCGAGGTCTACGATTTCTTGCGGTCGGTGTCGGAGAAATATCATATCGGCTTCTGGGCACCGGGCGCAGGAATAATACACCAGGTGGTGCTTGAGAACTATGCCTTCCCAGGAGGCATGATGGTGGGTACCGACTCGCACACGCCAAACGCCGGCGGACTGGGCATGGTCGCTGTGGGTGTGGGCGGTGCCGATGCCGTGGATGTGCTCACGGCCCAGCCTTGGGAGCTGAAGATGCCGCGCCTCATTGGTGTGCGCCTGACAGGAGAGCTGTCGGGATGGGCTTCGCCCAAAGATGTGATCCTTGAAATTCTGGGACAACTCACGGTGAAGGGCGGCACAAACGCCATCCTCGAATATTTCGGACCGGGAGCAGCAACAATCTCTACAACAGGCAAGGCGACCATCTGCAACATGGGAGCGGAGCTGGGAGCCACTTGCTCGCTCTTCGCTTTCGACGACCACGCCGCCGACTATCTGTGTGAGACAGGACGCAGCGAGGTGGCCGACATGGCACGTTCATGTGCTGCCGACTTGCAGGCAGACAGCGAGGTGTATGACAATCCGGAGAACTATTATGACAAGCTCATAGACATAGACCTCTCAACAATAGAGCCGCACCTCAACGGACCGTTCACGCCCGATGCGGCAACAACCGTCAGTGAGATGCGGACCAAGGGACCGCGTGAAGACTATCCCATGACGGTGGAGGTGGGACTTATCGGTTCCTGCACCAACTCGTCATATCAGGACCTTGCCCGTGCCGCTTCTGTGGCACGTCAGGCGGCGGAGAAGAACATCAAGGTGAAGGGACAGATCATCATAAACCCCGGCTCAGAGCAGATACGCTTCACGGCAGAACGCGACGGGTTGCTCGACGATTTCCGTCGCATAGGGGCTGTGATCATGACAAACGCCTGTGGACCGTGCATAGGACAGTGGCACCGTCACACCGACGACCCTGAGCGCAAGAACGCCATCGTGACATCGTTCAACCGCAACTTCCGCAGACGTGCCGACGGCAACCCCAACACCTATGCCTTCATTGGCAGTCCGGAGCTTACGATGGCTCTCGCCATTGCGGGACGCCTCGACTTCAACCCCGCCACCGACACGCTTCTTGATGCCGACGGCAAGGCCGTGATGTTCGATGCCCCTGTGGGCGATGTGTTCCCGCCGCGTGGCTTTGAGGTCAAGGACAAGGGGTTCATTGCGCCTACCGATGGCGACACGTCAAAGATCGAAGTGGTGATCGCGCCGACCTCTGACCGCCTGCAGAAGCTTGAGCCGTTTGAGGCGTGGGACGGTAACGACTTTACCGACATGCCGCTTCTCATAAAGACCAAGGGCAAGTGTACCACCGACCATATCTCTATGGCTGGCCCATGGCTTAAATATCGTGGCCATCTGCAGAACATCTCCGACAACCTCCTCATGGGAGCCGTCAATGCTTTCAACGGCGAGTCGAACAAGGTGCTGTGTCAGACCGACGGACAGTATAAGGCCGTGTCGGCGGTGGCAAAGCTGTATAAGGCCCAGTGGCTGTCATCGATAGTGGTGGCTGAGGACAACTACGGCGAAGGCAGTTCGCGTGAGCATGCTGCCATGGAGCCGCGCTTCCTGGGCGTCAAGGTGGTGCTGGCAAAGAGTTTTGCACGCATACACGAGACCAATCTCAAGAAGCAAGGCGTGCTCGCAATAACCTTTGCCGACAAGGCTTCTTACGACTTTGTGCGCGAGGATGACCGAATCTCGGTGACCAGACTGTCACAGTTTGCACCGGGCAGCACATTAAACGTCACCCTTCACCACAGCGACGGCACAACAGAGAGCTTTGCTGCAAACCACACTTACAACGCAACGCAGATAGAGTGGTTCAAAGCAGGAAGTGCGCTAAACTATGTTATGAAAAACAAGTAGGTTCAACCCCAAGAGAAAAGGAGAACAATGTTATGGATAAGATCAATGTCACAAACAAGATAGAGAAGAAGAACGGAAAACTGATGGTGCCCGACACGCCGACAGTGCCTTTCATCACGGGCGATGGTGTCGGTGCAGAGATAACGCCTGTTTGCCAACAGGTGGTCGATGCAGCCGTTGAAAAGGCTTATGGCGGCAAACGGAAGATTGTGTGGAAGGAGGTCCTTGCCGGCGGAAAGGCGCATGAGCAGACAGGCGAATGGCTTCCGCAAGCCACCCTCGATGCCTTCAAAGAATATCTGGTGGGCATAAAAGGTCCGCTGATGACGCCAGTTGGTGGAGGCATTCGCTCGCTCAACGTGGCCCTGCGCCAGACCCTCGACCTCTATGTGTGTCAACGGCCCGTGCGCTATTTCCGCGGAATAGAATCGCCGGTGAAGCATCCTGAGAAGGTTGACATGTGCATCTTCCGTGAGAACACGGAAGACATCTATGCCGGAATAGAGTGGGAGGCAGGATCTGACGAGGCAAAGAAATTCTACCGCTTCCTGCACGACGAGATGGGCGTCAAGAAGGTGCGCTTCCCCGAGACATCAGGGTTCGGCGTGAAGCCCGTCTCAAAAGAGGGCAGTGAGCGACTCATCCGCAGCGCCATCGACTATGCTCTGGCGCACGACCTCAAGACCGTGACGCTGGTGCACAAGGGCAACATCATGAAATTTACGGAAGGCGGATTCAAGAAATGGGGCTACGAGCTGGCTGAGCGCGAGTATGGTGAGGAGCTGAAGAGTGGACGACTGGTCGTGAACGACTGCATTTGTGACGCTTTCCTTCAGAACGCTCTGCTCAAGCCGCAAGACTATAGTGTTATCGCGACCATGAACCTCAACGGCGACTATGTGAGCGACATGCTGGCAGCACAGGTGGGAGGCATCGGCATTGCGCCGGGCGCGAACATCAACTACCACACGGGTCATGCCATCTTTGAGGCAACACACGGTATCGCTCCCGACATTGCAGGACAAGACAAGGTGAACCCTTCAAGCATTATCCTCTCTGCTGTGATGATGCTCGACTATATGGGTTGGAACGAGGCAGCGCAGCTTATCACCGACGCTCTCGAACGTCTCTTCACACAAGGTGTAGCCACAGCCGACCTTGCGCGTTTCATGCCTGACGGCAAAGCCCTCGGCACAAAGGCGTTTGGTGACAAGCTGGCGGAGAGCTTGTAGGCGCATTGGCGTGAAAGCAACATGCGCGAGATAAGAAAAAAGCGAGAAGAGAATGTGAAAACAGTAGAGTAAAAACAGAGCATGGCGTTGACATGCGAAAAACCAATAAAGAAACATGAACAAGGATTATCTGATATATAAGCTGTCGGACGAGGTCAAAAACTCTTGCAAGATCGACAATGAGCTGTTCCCAAAATATGGCGTGAAGCGCGGACTGCGTAACGAGGACGGCAGTGGCGTGCTCGTGGGACTGACAAACATAGGAAACGTGGTGGGATATGAGCGTGGCGAGGACGGGAAGCTGCGTCCCACCGACGGCAAACTGTTCTATCGTGGCTATGAGCTTGACGACCTCGTGTCGCCGCTGTTGGCAGAGAAGCGTTTCGGATTTGAGGAGATTGCGTTTCTGCTGCTTTCGGGAAACCTGCCCGACAAGGAGGAGCTCGATGCTTTCAGTGAACTTATAAACGACAACATGGCGCTTGACCACAAGACCATCGTGCACATCATTGATCTTGAAGGCTCAAACATCATGAACATCCTTGCGCGTAGTGTGCTGGAGATGTACACCTTCGACCCCAATCCCGACGACATCTCACGCGACAACCTCATGCGCCAGGCGGTGGAGCTGATTGCACGCTTCCCGACAATCATTGCCTACGCCTACAACATCTACCGCCACTCGGTGCAGGGCCGCTCTCTGCACATACGCCATCCGCGCGAGAACCTCACCATCGCGCAGAACTTCCTCTACATGCTTAAGCATGAAGACTTCACCGACCTTGACGCGCGTATGCTCGACATGCTGCTCATCATTCAGGCTGAGCATGGTGGCGGTAACAACTCGACGTTCACCGTGCGCGTTACATCATCGTCGCGCACCGACACCTACTCAAGCATCGCGGCGGGCATAGGCTCGCTCAAGGGTCCGCTTCATGGTGGCGCCAACATTAAGGTGATAAACATGTTCCATCACCTGAAGGAGAACATCAAGGACTGGAAGAACACCGATGAGATCGACACTTATCTCTATCGCATGTTGCGTGGGGAGGCTTATGACCGGACCGGACTGATCTATGGCATTGGCCATGCGGTCTACACCATGAGTGACCCGCGTGCCGTGGAGCTGAAGAGGCTTGCGGGCGAGTTGGCAAAGGAGAAGGGACGCGAGGAGGAGTATAACTTCCTTCGTCTTCTTGAACAGGAGGCCATCAAGTGTGTGTCGGCTCACCGCAAGACTAAGAAGCCGATCTGTGCCAATGTCGATTTCTACAGTGGCTTCATCTATGAGATGATCGGTCTGCCGCAGGAGATCTACACGCCTATCTTTGCCATGGCACGTATCGTGGGATGGATGGCGCACCGCATTGAGGAGCTCAACTTTGAAGGCCGACGCATCATAAGACCTGCCTATAAGAACATCCTTACGCCAAAGGAATATGTGGCTATTGGAGAGAGATGAGGGCTTTTCAAAGGTAAAAAAGACTTTTTAAAGGTAAAAAGGTAAAAAGGTAAAAAAAAGCTGACGCCGTTATGAGGGAAAAGCTGTTTAAGGGAAAAGTGAAAAACGAAAAGTGAAAAATCCTGGAGCTGGTTAAGAAAACTTGGCTTTTTGAGGATTAAGAAAACGTGGCTTACTTTAAAACGTGGCTGACGAAGCGGGGTGAACAGGGAGTGACGAATTTTTTTGTCAACTATATAATTAACTTTTAAAGATCTTGAATTATGAAAATTGGTATTCCTAAAGAGATCAAAAACAATGAGAACCGTGTGGGCATGACTCCTTCGGGCGTCGCCGAGTTGGTAAAACATGGTCATGAGGTGTACGTTCAGCACACCGCAGGCGATGGTAGCGGTTTCCCAGATGACAGTTACGTTGCTGTCGGCGCAAAGATCCTTGCAACCATCGAGGAGGTGTATGCTGTGGCCGACATGATTGTAAAGGTGAAGGAACCAATAGCTCCTGAGTATGCGTTGGTAAAGAAAGGGCAGCTGCTGTTTACCTATTTTCATTTCGCTTCTGACCGCGAGCTCACAGATGCCATGATAAAGAGTGGCGGCGTGTGTCTGGCTTACGAGACGGTGCAGCTCGACAACGGCGCCCTGCCTCTGCTCATTCCGATGAGTGAGGTGGCAGGACGTATGGCAACAATAAACGGTGCCTACTATCTGCAGAAGACCAAGGGCGGAAAGGGCAAGCTCATCTGTGGCGTGCCTGGCGTGAAGCCCATCAAGGTGCTGGTGCTCGGTGGTGGCATCGTGGGACAGGCGGCTGCCCGTGTGGCTGCCGGCATGGGTGCCAACGTGGTCATTGCCGATGTGTCGTTGCCAAGGTTGCATGAGCTCTCTGTCACCATGCCGCCAAACGTGGACACGCTCTATTCGTCTCACCATAACATCGTGGCAGAGCTTAAGGATGTGGACATCGTCATTGGCTCCGTTCTCATTCCTGGCGACATCACGCCAAAGCTCATCACACGCGACATGCTTAAGCTCATGGAGCCAGGCACCGTGCTCGTTGATGTGGCCATTGACCAGGGCGGATGCTTCGAGACCTCACACGCCACGACTCATAGCGATCCTGTTTATGAGCTTGACGGCATCGTTCATTATGCCGTGGCAAACATTCCGGGTGCTGTGCCCAACACCTCTACGGCTGCCCTTACCAACGCCACCATGCGCTATGCGCTGGCTCTTGCCGACAAGGGCTGGAAGAAAGCGTGTGCCGACGACGAGGCTCTGAAGAAGGGTCTCAATGTCGTTGACGGCAAGGTGGTGTTCAAGCCTGTTGCCGATCTCTACAGTTTGCCTTACACGCCTGTTGAGGATGTGCTCTAAGAATAATCGATGAGCTTTGTGGGATAAAGACAAGCTCAAGGAAACAATAAAAAAGCCACTTCTGAAACGATTGTCTCGGAAGTGGCTTTTCCTGTTTTATTGCTTTTAGCTTATAGTTTTAGTTTATAGCTTTAGCATTTATCTTATAGCTTATAGTTTTTAGCTTATAGCAGTCTTCAATCTAAGCCTTGCTCATGTCATGTTTCGATTTCGATTTTACCACGAACCAAACGCCAGAGAACACGAGAATGGCGGCCAAGGCTTGTGAGGTCTTGAACACAGCAAGGCCAACAGCCACGCTGACGCTTACCGACACCAGCGGCTGCATGTAGTTGTAGACGCTGACAACCGTCGGGCGAAGGGTCTGCTGGCCAACCATCATGCAGATGTAGCTAATGTAGGTGCCGAAGAACACCACAAAGCCCGTTTCCCACCATGTGCTCATGGGCACGGAAGCAAAATCGATGCTTGAGACATGGCCAAGGGTGAAGGGCCATATTATCAGTGTGGCCCAGGTAAACATCCATTTGTTCACCGTGAAGAGCGAATATTTTTGTACCAACGGCTTGAAGAGCGAGAGGTAGAGGGCAAACGACAGCTGTGCCGACATGCAGAGCAGATCGCCCCAGATGTTGCCCACCTTGGCGTTGCCGGCCGTGGCGCTGGTCGTTATTATGATCACTGCGCCAGCGCATCCAAGGAGCACGCCACCCGCCTTCTGCCATGTTATGGGCTCTTTCAGGATGAAGAACGACAGCACCATGGCGAAGATAGGCATGGAGGTCGTCATGATGCTTGAGTTGCTGGGCGAGGTAAGGTTCAGCCCAATGGTGTAGCTACATTGGTTGAAGACAAGGGCAAACAGTCCGGCGCAGCCCAACAGCAGGATGTCTTTCACCGGCACATGCTCTTTCTTTGTAAACAGAGAGGTGAGCCAGAACAGCAGGGCGCCACCGAGAACGCGGAAGCTAACGAGGTCTATGCCGTCGATGCCGTTGAGCATGGCGTCTTTGCCTATAGGGGCCATCAGTCCCCAACAGGTGCCTGCACAAAGCATGCACAGGTGTGCGATGAGTGGTTGTTTTTTGTTATCCATGAATTCTTTTCTTTAAACGCCGCAAAATTAGTAATAAAAAATTAGATGAGCAAAACTTGAGTTGTTAATAGTTACGCAAGATAATTGCGGCCAACAGCATAAGCATATACAAGGTGCAACTGTAACAATACAGACTCTTTTTATAAAGGCCATGTCCTTTACTCTCTCTAAAGAGGGTAGGGCCATGTCCTTTTTTGTTTGTTTTTTCATAATATAACCGTTTTTTTAACCTTACTTTTCCTGTTGCTGCTCTTGTCTTATATGTGCTTATAATCAGCGGGTTATGAAAAATGAATGTTTACTTTTGTTCTTTACTCATGTGTTACTCATTATTAATATATAAGTAACTTTGCATACAGAAAAACTAATAACTGCATACTTAAAAAATGAAACAAAAACACTTGCTTTTTATCGGAGCGGCTCTGTTGTGTTCATGTAATCATGATGTCACACTGTTGTCGCCCAAAACACTCAGTAGTGTTGTGAAGTCGTTGACACTTGACGAGAAGCTTCATCTTGTCATAGGACAAAATTTGGATGTCGATGCAGCAGGAACAGCCGTGGTGGGTGCGACGAAAAACTATGTGCCAGGTGCGGCAGGCAACACTTACGCCATAAGCCGACTCGGCATAACGCCCGCTGTGCTTGCTGACGGACCGGCAGGTTTGCGCATTGACCCAACGCGCAAAAACGACAAAAACACATATTATTGCACGCATTTCCCAATAGGCACCCTGCTCGCTTCAACATGGAACACCGCTCTGGTGGAGCATGTGGGTAAGGCTATAGGCAATGAAGCAAAAGAATATGGTGTGGATGTGTTGCTCGCGCCAGCGTTGAACATTCACCGTAACCCCCTTTGCGGCCGCAATTTTGAGTATTATTCGGAAGATCCGCTTGTGTCTGGCAAGATTGCCGCCGCTTATGTGAATGGTGTGCAGAGCAATGGTGTCGGAACCTCTATAAAACATTTCGCCGTAAACAATCAGGAGACAAACCGACAGGGCGTTGACGCCATTGTCAGTCAGCGTGCTTTGCGTGAAATCTATCTCAAGCCTTTCGAGATAGCTGTAAAGGAAGCAAAGCCTTGGACCGTGATGTCTTCATACAACTACATCAACGGCACATATGCATCGCAGAGTAACGATTTGCTCACCACCGTGTTGCGTGACGAGTGGGGCTTTGACGGCATGGTCATGACCGACTGGTATGGAGGCAAGGATGCTGTGGAGCAGATGAAGGCTGGCAACGACTTGCTTATGCCCGGTCGCAAGCAACAGTATGACCAGCTTAAGAGTGCGCTTTCTGACGGAAGCCTTAACATGAAGGTTGTCGACGAAAACATTTCCCGCATATTGGAGATGGTTATGCGCACGCCGCGTTTCCATAATTACAAATACAGCAATCAGCCCGACCTTAAAGGCCATGCTTCTGTAACCCGACAGAGTGCTGTAGAAGGAATGGTCTTGTTAAAGAACAACGGCGCCTTGCCCTTTAATGATATAAATAATGTGGCGCTGTTTGGCAATTGCTCTTACGAGTTTATTGCCGGAGGCACAGGCTCAGGCAATGTGAACAGAGCTTACACCGTGTCGCTCCTTGAAGGAATGAAAAATGCAGGGTTGAAGACCGACGACAGCATGCAGGCAGAATATGCCCAGCACATCGCTTATGCCAAGACGCAGGTCAAGGAGCCTGAGGGTCCGATGGCACGTTTCCTCTCTGCTCCATTGCCTAAGGAAAAGGTGTATGATGATGATCGTCTGGCAGCCATTGCCGAGAGCAACGATGTGGCGGTGGTGACGATAGGCCGTCTTTCGGGCGAGTTTGTTGACCGCAAGTTGTCTGATTTTAATCTTAGTGATGAAGAGACCGCGTTGCTGCACAAGGTATGTGAAGCCTTTCATACAAAGAACAAAAAGGTGGTGGTGCTTTTGAATATTGGCGGCGTTATAGAGACAGCGTCATGGAAGAACCTGCCTGATGCAATATTGCTCACATGGCAAGCAGGCCAGGAGGGTGGCAACAGCGTGGCAGACATCCTTACAGGCAAGGTGTCGCCATCGGGTAAGCTCACCATGACCTTCCCCAACAGCTTTGCTGACCATGCCTCGTCAGACAATTTCCCTACAGAAGGCAAGATGATTGCTTTTGATAGAAACAATGCTGATGGAGTCGGTAACAAACAGAAACAGAAAAACATCGATTATGCCTGTTATGCAGAGGACGTTTATGTGGGCTACCGCTATTTCGATTCCTTTGACAAAGCAGTGTCCTATCCGTTTGGCTACGGATTGTCTTACACGTCGTTTGTTTACAGCAATGCTGCCGTGAATCGTGACGGTAGCAAAGTGGTGGTTTCTGTAGATGTTGCCAACAACGGCAAGACAAGTGGCAAGGAGGTGGTCGAGCTTTATGCGTCAGCTCCCGACAGCAAGCTCATGAACAAGCCTATGAAGGAGTTGAAGGCGTTTGCCAAGACACGGGTTCTTGCCCCTGGTGAGCACGAAACGCTGACCATGACCTTCGATTGCCATGACCTTGCATCGTTTGATGAGCAGCAGTCGGCATGGCGTGTTGACGCCGGCCGTTACCAGTTGCTCTTAGGCAGTTCAAGTCGTGACATCCGTCAGACTCTTGATCTTGATGTTGAGGCGTCAGTGGAGAAGGTGAACAATGTGCTCGCGCCAAAGCAAGAGATTAAACGATTGACATATTAGGCAATAAACATTTCAAATAACCTGAGATCAGCATGTTGTCAACATGCAACATGCTGATCTTGACTAAAACAATAAAAAATGAACAAAACCAATCTTGTTCTCTCAGCGTTGGCCCTTGCTGCCGTTGGTGGCAGGGCTGTGGCTCAGACAGCCAATGCTGGAGCTGACAATCAGCGTCCGAACATCCTTTACATCATGTGTGATGATCATGCCATGCAGTGCATAAGCGCTTATGGAAGTGAAATTTCAAAGCTGGCGCCTACGCCCAATATCGACCGATTGGCGCAGCGCGGCATGCTGTTCAACAACTGTTTCGTAGAAAACTCGCTTTCTGCACCGAGCCGTGCTTGTCTTATCACAGGTCAGTATAGCCATCAGAACGGACAGCGACAGCTGCTTGAAGGCATTGATGCCACACAGCCGTTCTTCTCAGAGATGTTGCACGATGCCGGTTATGAAACGGCCATTGTTGGAAAATGGCACCTTATGACCGAGCCCAAAGGTTTCGATTTCTATCATGTGCTCGACGACCAAGGCAAATATTACAATCCGACGTTCTGCTCGACAGGCCATTATGGCGAATATAAGCAGGAGATGGGATATGCAACCACTCTCGTGACCGAGCATTCGATCGACTTCCTGGAGCATCGTGACAAGAGCAAGCCCTTCTTGCTGATGGTACACCACAAGGCGCCCCACCGCAACTGGTTCCCTGATGTAAAGAACATAGGCAAGTATGCAGATGTCAATTTCCCGTTGCCCTCAACCTTCTGGGACGACTATTCTACACGCGGAGCGGCTGCCCACACCCAGAAGATGAGCGTTGCTGACGACATGGAGATGATACAGGATCTTAAGGTCATAGAGATGTATGACAAGAACGACCCTGCCAGCCGGTTGTCTTACATGTCGCTTCGTGCAGAGCTTGACCGCATGACTCCTGAACAACGCAAGGCTTGGGACAACTATTACATGCCCCGCAACTATAAGTTCTTGAAGGCCAACCTCACCGGTAAGGCTCTTGCAGAGTGGAAATATCAAAACTACATACGCGACTACATGGCAACCATTGCCTCTGTAGACGAGAGCGTGGGTCAGCTTCTCGACTATCTGGAGAAGAACAATCTCGACAAGAACACCATTGTGGTTTATACCTCAGACCAAGGTTTCTACATGGGTGAGCACGGATGGTTCGACAAGCGATTCATGTATGAGGAGTCGATGCACACACCGCTCATCATCAGCTATCCCGGACATGTGAAGGAAGGCAGCAAATGTAATCAGTTGGTGCAGAACATCGACTTTGCCCCCACATTCCTCAACCTTGCAGGTGTGAAGCAGACAAAGAAGATGACAGGACGCTCGCTTGTGCCACTCTTCGCCGGCAACGCGGTGAAGAACTGGCGTAAGGATCTCTATTATCATTATTACGATTATCCTACCTTCCACCTTGTGCGCAAGCACGACGGTGTGCGTACAGAGCGTTACAAGCTTATCCACTTCTACGGTAAGGGTGAGAAAGAAGATGCAGCACAGAACAAGTACCAGATGATTCCAGGCACACGCGAGAACCGTGTGTTTAACTGGCTGTCGTCAGGCAACTATTTCCAGAACGACGGACCCGTAAATTATTATGAGCTGTATGACCTCCAGACAGACCCGACAGAGCTTAACAACATCTATGGCAAGCCTGGAACAGAAAAGATAACACGCCAATTGATGAAGACGCTTGTCAACTACCGCAAAACCCTGTCTGTAGACGAGTATTAAGGTTTTGTAGAACAGGTATGAAGTTTACTTTTTAAGCTCAGCCGCACTATGTTAATGTATTGACAATTAATGGTTTGTGTGTTTAGAGGATTTACTTTTTATCTTTACATGCTATAGTTGCGGCAGAGCTTAATTAGTAACTTTGCAAACGAAAACAAATTAATCAATCATATTAAATTATAACAATTTTAACTGATAACTAAACTTATGAAGTCAGCAGCTTTATGGACAATTCCTTTGTGTGCAATGGTTGCTTTGCCAATGAACGCGCAAAACAACAAGCAGAACAATAAAGGTAAGCAGAGAGAAAAGCAAGAAGTGGTAGCAAAGTCGGGAGAAGGCAGCGACACCAATCTTGGAAAGGCAAACAACATGATGATGAACGCAAGCGAAGAGTCAGAGCCTCGTTTCATCAACATTGGTCTTCCTTCACTACCTAATGGCGGTGTAGTGGCCGAGAACGGCATGTTGGTATCTGGCGACAACTACATCTTAAAGAACAATCAGGCGTGGCGTCAGGACGGCTCGTTCAAGAAACCTACACCAATGTCGTTTTCTGAGACCGCCATGCGTTATGGCGCGTCTGTTGTGGCCATGACAACCGATACTCGTCAGGGAACAAATAAGTTTGCAGCACGCATGAATATCGGAACCAACAGCTTTGGAAAGATGTCTGGCAACCTCTCATTGGCCGGTCCCATTAAGAACGGTTGGTTCTATCATGTAAACGTGTTTGCCAATTATAACCCCGAGACAACACGTTCACAGGCTCTCAACTATAAGGACCAGGTGCTTGATGTTAAAGGTTTGTTGACAAAACGTTACAAGGGCGGTGAGTTCAATTTCCAATACAAATATATTGGAACCCATAAAATTCAGGACAATTTCTGTCCTTACATCTTCAACAGTGATGACAAGAACGTAACAGAGCTCGACAATTTCAAGATTGGTCACGACTCTTATCTCAAGAGCACACGCGACTACTATTGGATGAATCCTAAGACAGGCAAGAAAGAATGGGTAGACATCTGGGATGACATCGCAAAGTCGGACGTTCATGCTTTCGACTTCTTTGGTAAGCAGAAGCTTAACAAGAAGGGCTTGAACCTTGACTGGGGGGTGCGTTACCAGTATGGAAAGTCGGGTTTTGCAAACCTCGCACTCAACAAGACCCTCTGCGAATATCCTGCCACGACACATTTCTATTATGCAAACAACAAGAACGACAAGGGAAATGTTGTTGATGGCGTTTATAAAAAAGAATATACAGGTGGTGCTGTGCAGAACCTTATGTGCGGACTTACAGCTCCCACAACAACCCATCTCTTTACAGAGCGTCTTGAGTTAAGCAAGAAGAACAAGAAATGGGATTGGAGCGTAGGCCTTTCAGGTATGGTTTACAACATTAAGGATTTCACACAGTCGTCTTTCAACAGTTTCCTTTCTGTAGAACCCAACCCTCAGCAGCTTATCCGTGTGAACAAGGGAAATGCCGTGCATGACGAGTTTGGTAACACACAGTATAATGCCCAGATGCTTTATCTCTCAGGCACAGAGACCAAGCAGGCTATCTACGGCATGACGCAGATACGTCCCGTTAAGGGCTTGAAGGTAGATCTCGGTGCTCGTTTTGAGTATTATGGTCAGTGTTTCGACTATTCGCCTGCTTCTGCCCGTAAAAACAATGCCTTGTATATAGAGACTGACAAAAGCAGCGACAAGTATAACATCCGTCACCAGAACAACGAGTTCTTCAACAAGAGCTTCACAGCAACCGTGACTTACAACATCAAAAAGAATTTTGGTGTGGTAGCCGATGCTTATCGTCTTGAGATAGGTAACCCCATGAACGGTTATAAGGGAAAAGAGGAAGATGGCGTGAACGGATTCTGCGGTTCAAAGACATCTACTGTTCCTTATTTCGCCGGTGGAGTGTTCCTCAACTCAAAGGTTGTTGAGCTTATCTCACGCGTCTACTATATCAGCCGTGACAACATTGCCCAGCAAGGCAACTTCAACTACACAGGCAAGGACAGCAGCGATCCCACTCATCCCCACTCGTCAGAGGCCATCAAGATGGGCTTCATGTATGGTGTGAAGACTCTCGGTTGGACAACAGATGCTATCATCCGTCCGTTCAAAGGCTTCCAGTTCCACTGCATGGTAACTGTTCAAGATCCTAAATATTTCGACTTCAAGTTCACCTTGCCTGAGACAACCTACAAGCAGAACGGACAGACCGTTGTACAGCCTGCCGAGACTTACGACTATGACGGTGTTGTTGCTCGTTCGGTGTCTAAGTTCCTCCTTGAGCTTGATCCTTCTTATTCGTTCAAGAAATATCGTGTATGGGCAAGCTTCCGCTACTTCTCAAAGCAGGCTGCCGTTATGCCTGGCACAATGTTCTTCCCCGCACGTTGGGAGACATTTGCCGGTGCCGACTATCAGGCAACAAAGAAGGTGTCGTTCTCTCTCAGTATGACCAACCTCTTCAACCAGAGTGGTGCTCAGGGCCGCATCATCGGTACCAACACCCTTCAGGACTATGAGTTGGCCGACTATCTTGGCAAGACTGTTAACGGTACGTTCATCCGTCCGTTCACTGTTGACCTGAAGATGAAGATTGCTTTCTAATAATAAAAATAATACAAAAAACAGGGTTCTAAAGAGAAGCCAAACATATCGTCATGTTTTATAAAACGTCGTTATGACAACCTCTTTTTAGAGCCCATTTCAACCTAAATGCTTAAATCAATATGAACACAAAACTTATAGCTGGCGTAGCCAGTATGCTTGTTCTGGCACCTTCGTTCGGACAGGCAGCAAAAAAGAAAAATATAGAACGCAAAGACCAGCGCCCCAACATTCTCTTCATTCTTGCAGACGATATGGGCCGCGAATGTTTAGGATGCTATGGTTCAACATACAACACCCCTAACCTTGACGCCTTCGCGCAGCAAGGTCTTCAGTTCAACTATTGCACTTCGCAGCCTCTGTCAACACCGTCGCGTGTGGAGGCACTTACTGGCAAATATAACTACAAGAACTATTCTGAGTTCCAGTTTATGAACCAGGACCAGAAGACCTTTGCTAACCTCGCAAAGGATGCCGGTTACACCACCTGCATCTCAGGAAAGTGGCAGCTTGGTCAGAACGCAGGTCTGCCTAAGCTCTTCGGTTTTGACAACTATTGTCTCTATCACCTCACATGGAAGGGAAACAAATATTGCAAGCCCGAGTTTGAGCAAGACGGCGTTAAGCACACCGAGTGTACAGAAGACCAGTATGGCCCCGACTATTTCTCTGACTATCTGCTTGGTTGGATAGAGAAGAACCAGGACCGTCCATGGTTGGCCTATTATGCCATGACGCTCGTTCATGATCCATTCAACCCCACACCCGATTCGCAAGACTGGGATATGGATCCCAACAAGCGCTATGACGAGGACAACAAATATTTCCCCGACATGTGTAGCTACACCGACAAGCTGTTTGGAAAGGTAATGAAGAAGCTTGATGACCTGAAGCTCCGTGAGAACACCATCGTGATCTTCGTAGGCGACAACGGCACAGCACGTTACATCACCGTGCCAATGAAGGACGGCTCAGAGGTTAAGGGTGGCAAAGCCATGCCTATAGAGACAGGTACCGGTGTGCCCATGCTTGCAAGCTGGGGTAAGTATGAGAGTCTGTTTAAGAACCATCAGGTTGATGATCTTATCGATTTTACCGACTTTATGGCAACCTTTGCCGATGCCATGAATATTCAGGTTCCTGCCGAGTGGGACACCGATGGCCACTCGTTCCTCCCCGTGCTTCGCGGTGAGAAGAACCCCAACGAGCGTGAGTGGGTGTTTGTTCACTATCAGCCCAATCATGTGCCGCAGGCCAATCTGGAGAAATATTCTTGCCGCTTCTTTAAAGACCATACCTACAAGTATTATTCTACAGGTGCTTTCTACAACTACAAGAAAGACCCCGAGGAGCGCCGTGGCTTAACACTGCAAAAAAGTACGCCGGAGGAAAAAGCTCTTCGTGCTAAATATAAGAGTTTGATGGACAAACTTCCCAAATGGCAGCTCGGCGACAAATGTGTGAAGAAGGTTGTTCTTCCTGGTTATGAGCCAGCTGTTACAAAGAAAAAAGGCCAAGGCGCACAAGGCCAGGGTGCTGGGAAGCAAGGCCAGGCAGGCAGCCACCAGGGCCAAGGCGCACAAACAGCTAAATAGTTTCATTCGATCATATATCATTTGGTTTTGAAAGACAGGTGCTGTGAAAAGGCATGGCATCTGTCTTCTTTAAGAAATTCTTTTTTTGCACATGAGATACAGCAATATTGCATGTCTGGCTTCGGCTGTTCTTGCACAAGCCGCGCCTCTCAATGCGCAGCAAACCGAACGTCCAAACATCATTTGGATAACATGTGAGGATATCTCGCCATACATGAGCGCCTATGGAGCCGAAGTTGTGAAGACTCCCAACATCGACCGTTTGGCTGCCGATGGCATTCAATTTCAAAGCATGTACACCACGGCTGGTGTCAGTGCTCCCTCACGTTCTTGTCTTATCACAGGCATGTACCCAACGTCTATAGGCACAGACAACATGCGAACAAAGGTGATGAACCCCAAGACAAGAGCCTTGCTCGGACAACCCGCTTATTCGGCTTGCCTTCCCGCAGATGTGAGATGTTTCACTGAGCTGATGCGCATGGATGGCTACTACTGCACCAACTGCCAGAAGGAAGACTACCAGTTTGATCCTCCCGTAACGGCATGGGACGAGAGCAGTCCGGCTGCCTCTTACCGCAACCGACCCGACGGTAAGCCGTTCTTCAGCGTGTTTAACCTGTTTGTGACGCACGAGTCGCAACTCTTCAACGAAAGCTATTTGTTTAAGGAGCATCCCGAACTGTTGGTGAGCGCCGACCAGATCAAGCGTCTGCCGCCTTATTATAAGGACACGCAGACGGCACGCGAGGCTTGGGCCCGAATGCTCAGCAACTCGCAGATGATGGACTGGCAAGTGGGTCAGATCATAAAGCAGCTCAAGGAAGACGGTCTCTATGACAACTCTTATGTTTTCTTCTTTTCAGATCACGGCGGTACGTTGCCTTGGATGAAACGGGAGATCCTGGAGCGTGGCACACACATACCCTTCATCGTGAAGCTGCCGAAGAACAAGATGGCGGGTACGAAGAACAATGACCTTCTTAGTGAGGTAGACATCGCTCCCACGATGCTGTCAATAGCAGGTGTGAAAATTCCTGATTACATGCAAGGCCAAGCGTTCATGGGAAAGCAAGCGGTAAAGACCAAACGCAAGTATGTGTTTGCAGGACGCGACCGCATGGACGAGTGTCGCGACCGTGTGCGCTCTGTGCGTGACAGCAGGTTCCGCTATATCTACAACTTCCACCCGGAGCTCCCAAAATATCAGGACATAAGCTATCGACGCGGAATGCCCATGATGCAGGAGATGCTGACGATGTATAAGGAAGGAAAGCTCAACGATGCGCAAGCCGACTGGTTCAAGCCGACCAAGCCGCAGGAAGAGTTGTATGATGTGGTCAACGACCCCGACGAGATCCATAACCTTGCTGCCGACTCGACATATCACGACAAGCTCGTGGAGCTGCGCAAGGCTTTCCGCACATGGATAAACGAGGTCGGAGACATGGGTTACATTCCTGAACCTGAGATGGTCCGCAATTGGTGGAAAGGCGAGGACCATGAGCCGCTCACAGCTGAGCCTGTTGTAAAGAAACAAAGCAAGGGCTACGTCATAGAGTGTGCAACAGAGGGAGCATCCATTGGCTACAAGATCATGAAAGAGGGTCAGAAGGATGCGCCCATAGAGCGTAAAACCGTCGATTATGACATGACTCTCGTTACGCGCAAGCAACCCCATGGTTCCATCGTCAAGGTGTCTACTCCTTGGGCGGTGTATAAGAAAGGACAGGTCATCTCGCTGAAGAGCGATGAGTATCTGCTTGTCAACGCACACCGCATAGGCTACACACCATCGGTGAAAGAATTCAAAGAAAAATAACAATAACAATTAACAATCAAAAACTTTAAACCATTATGATTAATAAATTGTTCCTTGGCATGGCGAGTCTTCTTGCCATAGCCCCTACAGCTGCCGATGCCCAGGGCAAAAGACAGCCAAAACAGAAACCTGATGTGCCACAGAAGGAGCGTACCAACGTGCTCTTCATCGTGTGTGATGACCTCAACTGCGACCTTGGCGCATGGGATGATCCCGTGGTGAAGACCCCTAATCTTGACCGCTTGCGTCAGAACGCCGTGCGTTTCAACAACGCCTATTGTCAGTTCCCGCTCTCTGGACCCACACGCGCTTCGTTCCTCACAGGCTATTCGCCTGAGCGTACGGGCGTTATGGACTTGCAAGCCAATTTTCGTACGCGTCTGCCGAACGCCGTGACGCTGCCACAGCTTTTCAAGAACAACGGCTATTTCGTTGCACGCGTGGGCAAGGTATATCATGCCAACGTGCCTGGCGACATCGGTCAGGACAGCAAGCACGAGGACAATCCATCGTGGATGGAGAAGTGGAACCCCATTGGCAAGGACAAAACCATGGAGGACAAGACCGTTATCGTGACCCCGCAGCTTGTGCGTGGTAAACGGATCGGCGGCTCTGTTTGTTACCAGATGATTGACTGTGCTGATGATGAGCTTACCGACGGTATCGGAGCCAACATCATGTGCAAGCTTATACGCGACCACCGCAGCGAGCCCTTCTTCCTGGCTATGGGCTTCTACCGTCCTCATTGCCCTTATGTCGCAACAAAGAAATATTTCGACATGTATCCTTGGCAAGAGATGACGTTGCCCGAGGTTCCCGCAGGCGATCTTGAGAACAAGCCGTTGCCTGCGCTTACCTCAACCAAGGCCAACTATGGCATTGCAGCAGATGAGCTTAAAAAGGCCAAGGCTGCCTATTATGCAGGCATTTCTTACTTTGACGCACAGATAGGAAAGCTGCTTGACCAACTGGAGGAAAGCGGTGTTGCCGACAACACTATCATCGTGTTCGTGGGCGACAACGGCTATAACCTCGGTCAGCACGGCCAGTGGCAGAAGCAGTTGCTCTTTGAGCATTCGGCACGCATTCCCCTCATGATATCTGTGCCAGGCATGACCAAGGGTAAGCTCAGCTACGACCATCCTGTGGAGCAGCTCGACATCTATCCCACATTGGCAAACCTCTGCGGCATGAAGAACACACCGCAGGATCTTGACGGCCACGACATCACGCCGTTGCTCAAGGACCAGACCCTTCCCGGTGAGGGTGCTGCCTTCACACAGCAGTATCGCACACCCAAGGGTCTCAAGAGTCTTGTCTCTGAACCTACCATGGGCTATTCTATCCGCACCGACCGCTATCGTCTGGTAGAGTGGAACGAGGGTGCTGCCGGTGGCGAACTGTATGACTATCAGACAGATCCTAATGAATATGTGAACCTCTACGGCAACAAGAAGTACAAGAAAATTCAGGCACAGCTCTCTGAGCGTCTGCGCAAATATTACGCTGACATGAAGGAGAAGGCCAAGAATGATGTAAAATGATTCTTAAACTATTCTTAAATCCGACCACAAGCCTTGTCCTCTCTTTCTTTGAGGGGACGAGGCTGTGGCTTGTGTTTTTCCTCATTGCAGGGTCAGCTCATGCTTCAGCCATGAACGATGACCTGATGCGGCGCTTTGAAAAGGTGGACACCATGCTCACCAACGAAGAGCTGCAAGAGCTATATCTGTCTTATTCGAAGACCCAATACTATGAGGCGAGTCTCGACTCGCTGCCCTCTGACCCTTTGCTTGCCGTGGCGCAGCGGCCCTTGTCGTTGCAAGCTCTTTACGATGCAGCCATCTTCATGAAGCGAAAGGGCAAGAACAAACGTATGGCTCATTATGCACGCCAGATGTGGATGCTTGGAGAGATGATTCACAACAGCTTTACAGGCAATGCTGACGACCCTTATCCGCTTCTCTATCGCGAGGATGAGAGCCTAATTCTCTACAATTGGGAACATATTGACAGCATTGTAGAGGTGAAGCCACAGCCACAATATGATGTTGTGGAGTGTACCTTGCCGCCCGACTGGATTGACTTCTATTACTTCCGATTGCTGCATAAGAGTAAGGCAAATGACCGTTTAAACTGAAAAAAAATGGCAACCTTATTGAAAAAGGTTGAAACTAAATAGAAAACAAAATATCTCAACTAAAAACTCTTTATACATCTTCCCATTATGACAACAAATTTCGCCTTCGCGCGCCCCATGTATGTTATGCTTAAGCCTGCAGGTTCTCTTTGTAACCTAAGGTGCAAATATTGCTATTATCTTGAAAAAGACAAGCTCTATAAGCAATGTAAGAACCATGTCATCTCTGACGAGCTGCTCGAAAAGTTTATAAAAGAATATATCGAGGCGCAGACCACACCTCAGGTGCTCTTCACATGGCACGGAGGCGAGACCCTCATGCGTCCCATCTCTTTCTACAAGCGTGCTCTTGAGCTGCAACGCATCTACGGACGAGGACGACAGATCGACAACTGCATACAGACCAACGGCACGCTGCTCAACGACGAGTGGTGCCAGTTTTTCAAGGAAAACAACTTCCTTGTGGGCGTGTCAATAGACGGGCCGCAGGAGTTTCATGACGAGTATCGTCGCACGGCAACGAACAAGCCAACGTTTGTGAAGGTCATGAACGGCATAAATCTCCTTAACAAGTATGGGGTAGAGTGGAACGCCCTTGCCGTCGTTAACGACTATAATGCCGATTATCCGCTCGAGTTTTACCGCTTCTTCAAGCAGATAGGATGCAAGTATATTCAGTTTTCGCCCATCGTGGAGCGTGTGGTGAAGCGTGAAGACGGCCTCACGCTTGCTCCAGGCATGCAGGGCGGCGACACGGGACTGGCCGATTTCTCCATCACCCCCGAACAGTGGGGCAACTTCCTTTGCACAATCTTTGACGAGTGGGTCCACAACGATGTGGGCGAATATTTTGTGCAGCTTTTCGATGCTACCCTTGCCAACTGGGTGGGACAGGCTCCTGGCGTCTGCATTCTCGCAGAAGAGTGTGGACATGCTGGCGTGATGGAGTTTAATGGCGATGTCTACTCTTGTGACCATTTCGTTTATCCAGAGCATCTTCTCGGTAATCTGCACACAAAGACCATAACGGAGATGATGTATTCGGAGCAGCAGAACAAGTTTGCCAAGATGAAGAAGCAGATGCTACCGCAGCAATGCAAAGAATGCAAGTTCTTGTTTGCTTGTCATGGAGAGTGTCCGAAGAACCGTTTTCTTAACGACAAATATGGCAATTATGGTCTTAACTATCTGTGCAAGGGCTACCGTCAGTTTTTTGAGCATGTGGAGCCTTATATGAACTTTATGAAACGTGAGCTTGAGAACCATCGCGCTCCAGCTAACGTCATGAAGCAGATTTTTGTGTAGAAAAAGTTGGGCATGAACAAACTTTGTATGTGTTTCTGTTGCTTGTTTGTGAAAAAACATTTACCTTTGTAAAAAATAAGAAAGTAGGTGTTCAAAATTTATATAAACAATAAATTTGAACACCTGTTTTTGTTACTACTATAACAATCGAGGGGAAATGACAACTATAAAACAAAAAATTAAAGTGGCAACCATGACGTTTTTTGTAGTCATGGTTAGTATTGGTGTTACAGCCAAACAGAAAGACAAGGCTTATGACATCGAAGGGGCGCTGTGTGAACTCGACGAAGCCGTGGCCCACTATTCCGATTTTGAGAGAATTCGTATTGCAGAAATAGAACAGAAAAAGCAGGAGCTTCGACACGCAACCTTTGACAGTGACCGCTATCTTGTAATGACCCAAATTTTTGACCAATATAAGAAATTTAACAGCGACTCGGCGCTCAATTATGCCAACAGGTGCATAAAGCTTGCTGAGCGTTGTCATCGTGACGATTGGCACAAGGAGGCTCTGCTTAACCGTGCAAAAATATACACTTATCGTGGAAATCTAATGCTTGCGCGGCAAGATCTGACAACTATAGGCAACATTGATTTTTTGCCTCATCCTTTGCAGCAAAAAGTGGCAAGTGTCTTGTGCAGTTTTTATAGAGCCTTCATGAGCAACGACATGTATCGCAAGTCAAAGTTGCATGCCGACGCGTTGAAATCAATGAACATCAATTGGCAAGCTGTGCCTGACCTCTATCTTAAAGATTCTCCCATAGCTTATTTTCGTGCAAAGAGCTATGTAGGTCTTGATTGTCGTTCCGATTTTGAAAAGATAAAAGCCATCTATGAAAAAGAGGTAAACAAGCCGGGCATCAATAACCTTGGCTACATCCTCGCACAGCAGTATCTTGCTAAAGGAGACACGGCAGCATATAAATATTATCTTGTAAAAACGGTTAATAACCATATAAGAAATGTGTACAAGTGTGCCGATGCCATGCTCGAGTTGCTCTCTGCCGATTGGCTTCTTGAAAAACCCGAGCGTGCATATAACTATGTGACGCTCTATTCTTCTGATATAAGCCGCTTCCAAGACACCAGACGAAGTACCAACGTTGTTGCCATACAAAACCATATCGTTCAGCGCTTTATCGAAAACCAGAACCGCCTGCGCACATCGCTCATCATTGTTGTTGGTGTGTTGCTTGCTTTGTTTGCCTATTCGGTTGTGCTCATGGTGAAGCTGCGTCACAGAATGAGAAAAATTGATGAGCTTAACGGACGTGTGGAACGACGGAACAAGACGCTGGCAAACACTATAAAAGAGGTGGAGCACATATCGGCTGAGCTGAAGACCTCGAACGAGCGGCTGCAAGACGAGCTGAAGCTGCGCGACGGCAATTTTATGGACACATACCTCATGTGCTCCGACTATATAAAGATGCACCGCAACTTCAGAAACACCATTGCCAACCTGCTTAAGACCAACTCGGTGAAGCAGGCAATAAAGCAGCTGTCGTCAAGAGAGGCTACCGATGCGGAGCTGAAAGAGTTTTACAAAAAGTTTGACCGGGCGTTCCTGTCTACGCATCCCGATTTTATAGAACGGTTCAACCGCATTCTGAGGCCCGACTGTCAATACACGCTTAACGAAGAGAAGGAGCTGTCGCCCGAACTGAGAATCTATGCTCTCATAAGTTTGGGCATAAACAACAGCGTCAACATCGCTGAGTTTTTACACTATTCGGCCCAGACCATCTACAACTACCGTTTGCGCATGCGCCGTCAGGCGTGCATTCCTGAGAGCGTGTTTGCCGAAGCTGTGGGGCATCTTTATGAAGACGACAAGCTGAAACACTATCTCACCATGGGTGTGTAAGCCTTGTTTTTGATACTTTTTACTTGTTTTTTTGCGTTTTTTCTTGTTCGTTTACATCTATTTCACTATATTTGCAAACATAAACACAAAGACTTGTGAAGGCTGATTGAAAATCAGAGAAAGCTGGTCTACTGAGAATAAGAAACACAATTAATCACTTAACCGTAAAGAATATGAAGACATTAGGTTTCCTTAAAGGAATGGTCATCGGCTTAATGCTGACGACAGGTGTTGTGGCCGTATCGGCACAAGACGAGAAGAGCGAGTTTTTTGGTGTCGCCAACCGCGTGGGTGTGGGCGCAGGCGTTGGTACCGAGGGTATAGGCTTCGACGTGGCTGTGCCTCTTACAAAATATGTACAGGCTCGTCTTGGTCTCAACGTAATGCCCAACATCAACATCAACACCACGGCTGACGTGTCGGGCAAGTATAATGGCAACAGCATAACAGAGACGATGGACGTGAAGGGCAAGTTCTCACGCACCACCTTCGATGTGAAGTTTGATTGCTATCCTTTTGCCAACTCAAGCTCGTTCTTCGTAACGGCCGGCTTCTCTGTGGGTGGCGACAAGCTGGTTAAGATCACGGGACATAGTGACAGGTTGCAGCAGTATATTGCTGCCGGAAACAGTTATAACGTTGAGATCGGCGATTATCAGATTCCTGTTGACCGCAACGGTGATGTCAATGGCGGCATCAAGGTCAAAAACTTCCGTCCTTACCTTGGCCTCGGCTTCGGACGTCTTGTGCCGAAGAAGCGTTTTGGTGCCCGCTTCGAGCTTGGAGCACAGTTCCAGGGCAAGCCTGTGGTTTATGCCGACGGTGTTGGCGACCTCAAAAAGGTGCTTGACCAAGATGCCGACGACGACATCTCCAAGTTTATGGATTGGCTCCAGGTTTATCCTGTCCTGAAGCTTTCTATTCGCGGACGCATCCTTTAATAAAAGGTATTAACGGCTTCAATTGAAAAGTTTTAAACGACATTGATAAAACGTTTAAACGACATTTATTTAAACGTTTAACGACAATAGAGACAAAAGGGACAATCTTTTATGTGATAAGGAAAACAAAACCTGCACATAAAAGATTGTCCTTTTGCTGTGTGATAAAAAATGCTCTCTAAAGCCGCTTTTTGCTTTACTCCTCAACCACGCTAACGGTCATGGCGAGGTCGTCGGTGGGACGGTCGGCACGGTCGGTCTCGACATTGTTTATTGCCTCCACAACGTCCATGCCGTCTTCCACCTCTCCAAACACGGTGTACTCGCCATCGAGGAACGGTGTGCCGCCAACGGTGGTGTAAGCCTCGGTCTGCTCCTCGCTGAAGCCAGCGGGGTTAGCCTTGCAGATGTCCTCTGCCTCTTTCATGAGGCGCTCCTGCATGTCTTGCAGACCGGCACGGTCGCGGTTGCGACGCATGTCCATGATCTCGTCCTTGTGATAAGACACGAGGTCGTTGAAGGTGATGGTCAGCTGGTTCTGCTTCATCTGCTTCTCCATCTGCTTGAGCTGTGCGGGCTTGTAGGTCTCGCCCCACACGATGTAAAACTGGCTGCCGCTCGACTCCTTGTTAGGGTTCACCTCGTCGCCCAGACGGGCTGCACACAGAGCGCCACGCTTGTGGAAGAGCGTGGGGAGAATCTCTGCCTCAATGGTGTAGTCGGGACCGCCAGCGCCGAGCTGCTTGCCCTTTGGAGCCCCCTTGCTGTCGGGGTCGCCGCCCTGTATCATGAAATCTTTTATCACGCGGTGAAACAGCGTGCCGTCATAGTAGCCCTCCTTTGCGAGCTTCACGATGTTGTCACGGTGCTTGGGGGTCTCGTCGTAAAGGCGCACAACGATGTCGCCCTTTGATGTCTGTATCTTTAGTTTTGCCATAATAATGATGATTTGTCGAACGAAAATAATGATTTGTCGAACGAAATAAACGATTTGCCGACAAAGTTATGAAAAAAAACTGAAATGCCGACAGTTTTCTTTCTTTTACTTCGTTCTCACAGCAAAGAAACAGCGGCATGCACCCTAAGGCACATGCCGCTGCTTTATAAGTGTTTCTCAATAACTTTTGTCTCTGTCGTTGCCGTCTTTATACGATGCCCTGAGCCATCATGGCCTTGGCAACCTTGAGGAAGCCGGCTACGTTGGCACCCTTGACATAGTTGATGTAGCCATCGGCCTCGGTGCCATACTTCACGCAGTTGTCGTGAATGTCGTTCATGATGTCATGAAGCTTGGCGTCAACCTCCTCACGGCTCCAGCGCAGACGCTCCGAGTTCTGGCTCATTTCAAGACCTGACACAGCCACGCCGCCGGCGTTGGCAGCCTTGCCCGGTGAGTAGAGAATCTTGGCATCCTGGAACACCTTGATGGCCTCGGGGGTAGAAGGCATGTTCGCACCCTCGCTCACGGCAAACACGCCGTTGGCAATGAGTGCCTTGGCAGCCTCCTCGTTGATCTCGTTCTGTGTGGCAGAGGGAAGGGCGATGTCGGCCTTCTCAAACCAAGGCTTGGCACCAGCCACATACTTGACACCATACTCCTCGGCATACTCGCTGATGCGGCCGCGCTCAACGTTCTTAAGCTCCTTGATGTAGGCGAGCTTCTCGGCGTCAATGCCGTCGGGATCGTAGATGTAGCCGTCAGAGTCGCTCATGGTCACGGGCTTTGCGCCGAGCTCGATGAGCTTCTCAACAGTATATTGTGCCACGTTGCCTGCACCACTCACGAGCACGGTCTTGCCCTTGATGTCGATGCCGCGGGTCTTCAGCATGTTCTGAAGGAAATAAACGTTGCCGTAGCCTGTAGCCTCGGGACGGATGAGCGAGCCGCCAAACTCAAGGCCCTTGCCTGTGAGGATGCCGCTGAAGGTGTGGGTGAGCTTCTTATACTGTCCGAACATGTAGCCCACCTCGCGACCGCCTACGCCGATGTCGCCTGCGGGAACGTCCTCGTCGGGACCGATGTGGCGGTAGAGCTCGTTCATGAAAGCCTGGCAGAAGCGCATGACCTCGGCAGCGCTCTTGCCGCGGGGAGAGAAGTCGGAACCGCCCTTGCCACCGCCCATGGGCAGCGTGGTGAGCGAGTTCTTGAAAGTCTGCTCGAAGGCGAGGAACTTAAGGATGCTGAGGTTTACAGATTTGTGGAAACGAATGCCGCCTTTGTACGGGCCGATGGCGTTGTTGTGCTGCACACGGTAGCCCATGTTGGTCTGCACGTTGCCTTTGTCGTCAACCCATGTCACGCGGAACTGAATCAGTCGGTCAGGAATGCACAAGCGCTCAATGAGGTTGGCTTTCTCAAACTCGGGATGCTTGTTGTACTCTTCTTCGATGGTGCCAAGCACCTGACTGACGGCCTGAATATATTCGGGCTCGTTCGGGAATCTCTGCTTCAGAGTTTCTACAACTTCTACTGCTTTCATTGTTTCCTTTCTTTTATTGTTGTTGTGAAAAATGTTGTTATCTTGTTTGTGGTTGCAAAGTTATAGCTTTTTCTTTAAAAAACAAACAAAAAGACAGTTTTTTATTATAAAAAGAATGAAAAAGTTAGTTAAATGTTTGTTTAAAAGGTAAAACGCTATTGTTCACACCCTCATGCGGGCTCGGGCCGCATGTTTTTTTAAAACGACAATAGAGACAAGCGAAACCCTCCTTGCTCCTTTTGCCTTTTGGCTGAAGCCGTTTCGTCTTGTCTCTATCGTCTTGTCTTTATCGTTTTGTCTTTATCGTCGTCGTCTTACTTCTCGTTCACCACCTTTGTGGCAGAAGCGTCGTGACCGTCAATTGCTGTGCCTGCCGTGCCGTCGTTGATGAAGAACTTGGCGTTGTCGTAGCCGGCAGGAATCTCTGCCTTGTACCATCCTGTCTTGCCGTTGTGCGAAGCACTCTCGTCGAAGGTCATCTTCACGCCGGGCCATGCAGAAGAAGAGGTCTTGCCGTTGTAGAAATAGCAGAACACGTTTGCCCAGTTTTTGCTGTTGTCAAAATAGACAAACTTGTCTGTGCCGGGCTGCACCACGTCGCTGCCGTTGACTTTCGTGACCTCCTTGGCATATTTTGTCTCCACATAGTAGCCGTGGTTCTTAAACTCCACGCCCTTGTCGCTCACGTCGCCGGCACCGGCATACTTGTCGCCGCCGTGTGTGAAGATGATGTTGGTGGGCAGACCTGTGGCCTCGCCTTTATAGGTCCACTTGTAGACGCTCTTTCCGTCGGCGCTCTTGCCTACCAGCTTCATGGGGTCGCCGGGCCATGCGGCATCGTTAAACTTCTTGCTGTTGTCGTTGTCGTTCCATACCCAGATCTTGATGTCGCTCTCTGCTGTTTCAAGGAAGCAAGACACCTCGTCAGCGTTGTCGAGAGTGGGCTCATAAGCCTTCACCTTTTTATATGTCACGGAGCCTGTCTTTGAAACCTCGGCGTTGTTCTCGTCCTTGCCTGTGGCACCCCAAGCGATGGTGACGCTCTTGCCGTAGTCGACGTCGGCACCCACGCTGAAGGTTGTGGTGGTGGTAAATGTCTGCTTTGCGCCGCCGTTTACCTGAACCCAGGCAGAGGTGGCGTTTACAGCTGTTGCCGTGACAGAGAGAGAGGCGTCAGAGAACGATGAGCCGTCGGCATGGTTGAACGTTACCTTAGGCTCCTTTGCAACGTTGCCGTCATAGAGCACGGCGATGCCTGTAGAACCTACATCGCCCGAGATTATGGCATCGGTAACGGTGAACGTGCCGCCGCCCACCTTGTCGGTGTAGGTGCCGGGCTTGAGCCATTGGCCGTCGCCAGCGCCGTTGGCAACATCTACATGCTTGTTCTTGTTTTCGCCTGCGAGAACAATCACGGCACCGCTCTGGCGTACCTGTGCCATAAGGTCGTTGGTATGGACACAGTAGTTGGGTTCGCCAGCACAGATGTTGTGCATGTGGTTCACCTCTGCCACCTCGGGGGCGGTGAAGTGGGTAGAACCCTTTTCTCCAAACTTGATGCTGTTCTTCTCGGTGGCAGCAGGACGTGAGAAATAGAGAGAGGTGGCGTCGTTGTTGCCGGCCATGATAGCGTAAGAGCGGTCAATGAACGTCTGCTTCACACGCTTGCTCCAGCCATCGTCGTTCGAGTAGGTGTCATGGCTCTCGCCCCAGTAGACGAGCTTGTTGGCTGCCACGCCTCTGTAGGTGAGGTTGCCTGTCGACGAGCTTGCGCCGCCGCCCGCGAAGGTCTTTGACACGTTGTCGCCGTAGGTGTTGTCGGTAACGCTCATATACTGTGTGTACTCTTTGTAGAGCTGCTCGGCGTTGGGACCGGGGGTGTTGAGGATCTCGCCATAGTTGAACATGGTCTGGTCAACAACGTTCTGCATGAACGAGTCGCCCTCAGAGGGCAGGCCGATGTGCTTGATGGCATCCCAGCGAATGCCGTCGACGCCGCAAGCCTTGAGGCTCTGTACATACTCTTTTATGATGGTCTGCACGCGCGGGTCTTCTGTCTTCAGGTCCCACATGCCTATGCGGCCGTGGGTGATGGAGTAGCGGTCGCCGTCGTTGCATCCACCGTTATAGTTGTGGTAGAGGTCTTGGTTCTTCAGGCGATCAGCAACATATTGCAGGCTGCCGTTGGTGTGGTTTGCCACCACGTCGACAATGACCTTCACGCCATACTTGTGAGCCTCTGCACAGAGAGCTTTCAACGCGCTCTCGTCGCCGAGGCCGTTGCCGATAACATAGTCGTAGGGCTGATAGGTCATGTACCATGTTGCACCCAGAGGCTCTCTCTGGTGAACGGGCGAGGTCTGCACGGCTGTGAATCCGGCCTTTGCGATGTTCGGAATCTCTGCCTGAATGTCGCTCAGCTTCCAGTCGAAGCAATGCAGGATGACGCCATCCTGGATCTTGTCTTTAAGTCCGTATTGGTTGTCGGCGAAGATGTTGCTCGCGAAGACGAAGAGCATCAGCAACATCAGCAGCCCTTGGTTCAATATCTTTTTCATAGTGTGGTTTTTTCTGTTTTATCTTATTATTACTTTCTTGCCGTTATGGATGTAGAGACCAGCCTGTGTGGGCTTGTTCGTGCGCATGCCGGTGATGGTGTACCACGCGTCGTCGGCCGTGTTCTTGGTTTCCTCCATCGTCATGTTCTCAATGGCTGTCGCCGTGCCGCCCACATAGACGGTCTGTCCTTGGAGCGTGCCGCCGTCCTTGCCGTTGTTTATCACGAACGAGCCTGTAAGAAAGTTGTCGGGCACCTCTACGGTGAAGAAGCCTGTCTTGCCGTTGAACGATGCCTTTGCGTCGAAGGTCATCTTCAAGCCGGGCCACTGCTCGGCTGCTGTGGTGCCGTTGTAGATGAAGCAGAAAACATCGGCCAGATCATGTGTGGTGTTGTCGAAGAACACCATCACCTTGCCTGTTCCCGCCTCGATGGTCTTGGTGTATGCGCCTTCCTCATAATAGCCGTGGTTGACATACTCCTGGTCGCCGCCGTTAAGTTTATGCCCGCCGTCATGCGTGAAGATTATGGCTGTGGGTGCGCCCTTGTCGCCTGTGTAGGTCCACTTGAAAATGTTCTTGCCGTTTGCTGCCTTTCCCATGAGGGTCATGGCGTCTCCGGGCCATCCTGCCGTGGTGAGCTGTGGGTTGTCGTTCCACGCCCACACCTTGGCGTTGTCGAATGATGTTTCAAGGAAGACCGTAATCTCGTCGTCTGTTACCGTTGGTGTGTAACCGGTTGCCGCCATTGACGGTTGAAGGGCAAATCCCCCGAAGGTCATGCTTATGAGCAGGACCATTAAATTTAGAAATAAGTAATTCTTTTGCATGGTTGCAAATGGTAATTTTTTAGTTTTAATTTAAGCTTTAGTGATATCTTTCTGCTCCAAAATTAACACCTTTTTCTCGGACGGTCTGCATCAACGGCGCAAAAAGGACGGAAAATAAAGTGCAAACGATTGCTCGCTTTCTGCACCTTCTTCGTGGGGTTATTCTTAAAATCTTCTTAAAATTTTCGTTTTGATCGCCGTCTCGACAATTCATGAATAAAAATAAACTAATAAACATCCATGGCAACAACGAAACGTAATTTCCTTTATCGCGAAAAGCATCTTTTTGCTCGCTGCAACGTGTCTTTTCTTTCTCAAACGGTCGGGGCAACTATGTGAAAATCGTTCATTCGCAATGAACACTTTTTTTGAAATCGTTCATTCGCAATGAACACTTTTCTTAAAAACTCGTTCATTCGTCATTTTGATGTGAGGGTGTCAAAATGGGTCAAGGTCAAAATGTGTCATTTTCGTTTTCTAATGACAAATTGGGACGGAACACAGAAGGTAGGGCTGGGAAACATTCCGCAAAAGAAAGAAAAAGGGCTGGGGCGATAAAAGAGAGGGCTGCAACACGTTACAATATCTCCAGCGCAATGGCGGCACAGGCTTCGGCGTCGGCCAGGGCGTGGTGGTGGCGCGTTAAATCGTAGCCGCAGCGGGCGGCGATGACGTCGAGGGTGTGCTGACCTTGGGGCCACACTCGGCGTGAGGCTACGCAGGTGCAGAAGAAAGGGTAGGAGGGATAGGTCATCTGGTAAACGCGGAAGACGGCTTTGAGGCAGCTCTCATCGAACGCCTTGTTGTGGGCTACGAGGGGTAGACCTGCTATCTTTGGCTCTATCTGCTTCCATACCTCGGGGAAGACGGGAGCGTCTTGCGTGTCGGCGGCGCTTAGGCCGTGCACACGGCTGCACCAGTAGGTGTAATATTCGGGTTCGGGCTTTATGAGCGAGTAGAACTTGTCTACGATCTCGCCGTTACGCACAATGACGATGCCTATGGAGCAAACTGATGAGCGCTCGTTGTTGGCTGTTTCAAAATCTATTGCTGCGAAATCTTTCATCGTTAAGGTCTTTATATATAAGGAGAGGTGAACTTCTGCAAAGGTTAATATTTTTCTGAACTTTTGCAAAATGTAATCTTTACGTCGCGCTTTGCGCTCGTTGTTTTCTAAACATTAATTTCCATTAATTGAACATTAATTGTCGTCAATACGCGCTTCGCGCGGAAAAAATGACGGTTAATAAATGGCCTATTAATGGAAATAGCTCCGCAAGGTGCATTGGCACCTGCGGAGCGTATGATGTTTAGACAATGCGCGGAGCGTAAGATGTTTAGACAATGCGCGAAGCGCAAAACTTTGTCTTTATTTTCCAAGCTTCTTGAGCCACTTGAGGGGCTTTTTAAGCAACGATTTTAAGCCGCTGTCTTGCGATGGGTTGACAACGGGCGACATGCCGGCGGTCTTTGCATACTTGGTCGATACTGGCTGCGATTCTTGTTCGCTGCGCTGCTGACGCGGCTTGCGTGAACGCTTCTTTGCAGACTGCTTGTCGCCCTGCTTTGCTTGTTGGCCGTTGGCTTGCTTGCCTTGTTTTGCAGGCTGCTTGTCGCCCTGCTTTGCTTGCTGGCCGTTGGCTTGCTTGCCTTGTTTTGAAGGCTGCTTGTCGCCCTGCTTTGCTTGGCGGCCGTTGGCTTGCTTGCTCTGTTTTGCAGGCTGCTTGTCTTGCTGCTTGCCGTTGCCCTTTCCGATCTTGTTGCCCTGCTGAGCCTTTCCCTGCTGAGCGTTGCTCTCCTGCTTGTCGCCTTCTTGAACGTTGTTCTGCTTTCCTTTGCCTTGTCTTGCCTTGTTGCCGTTTCTTCTTGAACGGTTTTCAGAAGCGTTGTCTGAGTTTTCAGAAGCGTTGTCGGCGTTGACGGAAGCGTTGACGGAAGCATTGTTTGAAGCGTTGTCAGCATCGCCTGTACGCTGGTCCTGACGGTCGGCTTCGCTTTGCCGGGGCTTGCTGTTGCCACGGCGGCGGCGCGGCTTGCGCTGCTCCTGCTGCTGAGCGTTTTCGGTCGAGTGGTCCTCTGCTGCCACGGGAGCGCTCTTGGTGTTTGAACCTTCAGCTGCTTCAGTTGTCTGCTTCTCCGCAATCTGCTTGTCTTGGGGCTGCTTGTCCTTAGGCTGCTTCTCCTTGCGCTCGTTTTCTGTGCGGCGCGGCTTGCGCTTGTGCGAGGTGGCGTCGCGGTCTTTGCGACGGCGGCTCTTTGCCGATGTGCGCTGTGCGCGGCCTTCCTTATACTCGGGACCTTCGCCCAGCTCCTCGGGCAGAGGCAGCTTCTCGACCTCCTTCTCAAGGAGCTTCTCTATCTGTTTGAAGAAATGGACATCTTCCTCGTTGATGAAGGTTATGGCCACACCGTCGCGGTCGGCACGGGCTGTACGGCCTATGCGGTGAACATAGTCTTCAGCATCGTGAGGCACGTCAAAGTTGATGACCATGGCAATGTCGTCGATGTCGATTCCTCGTGCGAGGATGTCGGTAGCCACGAGCACGTCGATCTGTCCGCTCTTAAACTTGTAGAGCATCTGGTCGCGCTCGGCCTGGTCGAGGTCCGAGTGCATCTCGCCGCTGTTGACGTGCATGCGCATGAGTGCGCGGTTTATGGCCTTCACCTTCTGCTTCTTGCCTGAGAAGATGATGACGCGCTTGAGGTCGCCCTGCTTGAAGATGTCCTGAATGATGCCGAGCTTCTGTGTCTCGTAGCACACATAGGCTGTCTGCTTGATCTTCTCTGCCGGCTTGCTCACGGCGAGCTTCACCACCACGGGGTTCTTGAGCAGCGTCTTTGCCAGCTCTTCAATCTTGTCGGGCATGGTGGCCGAGAACATGATGGTTTGGCAGGTTGGCGGCAGCAGCTGTGCGATCTTCTTTATGTCTTCAGAGAAGCCCATGTCGAGCATGCGGTCTGCCTCGTCGAGCACGAAGAACGACACACGGCTGAAGTCGGCGTTGCCCATGCTTATGTGGCTGATCAGTCGGCCCGGTGTGGCGATGACCACGTCGGCACCCAAGCTAAGGCTCTTGAGCTCCTGGTCGTAGCGGTTGCCGTCGTTGCCGCCATAGATGGCCACGCTGCTCACGTCGTTAAGATAATAGCCGAAGCCCTGCATGGCCTGGTCTATCTGTTGTGCCAGCTCGCGTGTGGGACTCATGATGACGCAGTTGATGGCGTCTTTGGGGTAGCCGCCGTCGTCGAGCTTGCTCAGTATGGGCAGCAGGTAAGCAGCCGTTTTGCCTGTTCCTGTCTGTGCCACGCCCAAGAGGTCGTTGCCTTTCAATATCTCTGGTATGCACTGCTCCTGAACGGGCGTGCAGGTCTCGAAGCGCATGTCGTAGAGAGCGTCGAGAACGTTGTCGTTTAAATCTAATTCGTCGAAATACATAGTTGTCCTTTTTTTTAAAAGTGACGATAGACAATGGTTGTCCTTTACACTAAAATCAGTTTGGTGCCTTACGGTAGCAGAAATAAGCTACCACGGCAAAGATGATGTTTGGTATCCATGCTGCGAGAACGGGTGGCGTGTCGGCCTGTATGGCGAACGTTGCCGATACGGTCTGTAGCAGAATGTAACCGAAGCTGAGGGCCAGACCTATGCCGAGGTACATGCCCATGCCTCCCTTTCGCTTGCGCGAGGAGAGCGACAGACCGATGATGGTCAGGATGAACGACGCAAACGATGAGGCTATGCGTTTGTGGTATTCGACCTGATATTGCACCACGTTGCTGCTTCCGCGGTCTACCTGTTTAGAGATGTAAGCCTTCAGTTCCGGACTGGTGAACGTTTCTTGCTGACCCTTTGAGTAGACAAGGTCGGTAGGCTCCATCTGTATGAGCGTGTCTTTCTTCATGCCGCTGGTTATGTGCTCACGCATGCCTCGCAGCTCGCGGATCTTCCAGTTGGTCGCCGTCCAATGATATTTTGAGTCGGAGATGGTGTCATATTGCACCTCCGTTGCTGTCATGTGGCTCACAAGCTTCTTGTTTTCAAAGCGGTCGAGCGAGAAGCCGTAGCCTTTTTTCATCTGGTTGTCGTAGTGTTGAATGTAGGCAATGACGCCTTTGCCCACTTGCAGCATGACGTTGTCGGCGGCCGTTGTGCGCTTCTTGTTCTTGTACATGCTCTCAAAGTTTTGCTTCACCACCGTGCCGTGTGGAATGACGAAGGCGGCGAGGTAGAACGACAGGGCCGAGATGAGCACACATGAGAACATGTAGGGACGCATGAGGCGCTTGAACGACACGCCCGATGCCAACATGGCGATGATCTCTGAGTTGCCCGCCAGCTTTGAGGTGAAGAAGATGACGGCAATGAACACGAAGAGCGGGCTGAAGAGGTTGGCGAAATAGGGTATGAAGTTCAGGTAATAGTCGAACACGATGGCCTTTAGCGGCGCGTGATACTCTGAAAACTTCGCCAGATTCTCGTTCACGTCAAACACGATGGACACGGAGATGATGAGCGCTATGGCATAGAAATAGGTGCCGATAAACTTCTTTATGATGTACCGGTCGAGACGTTTTATGTAGCGGCGCGGGTCCAGGAACCAGAGGAAGGACAGCTTGTGTCCGAGCCACGCCAAGAGCGGCGTGACCCGTCGTAACAGGCGCGCCACCCTTTTGAGCGCCTGTTCCGTTTTCCTTGCAGCCTTTAGCGGCTTGTGCAATCGTCTTGTTGTCGCAAATTTCATAATTACCTTTTAAACATTACATTCTTCTGCCCAGCTGGTCGATGATGCTTGCCTTCCATGCCACGAAGTCGCCTGCCTCGATGTGCTGGCGTGCGTCGGTGACAAGACGGAGGTAGAAAGCGAGGTTGTGTATGCTTGCTATCTGCATGGCCAGCAGCTCTTGCGATTTGAAGAGATGGTGCAGATACGCCTTCGAGTGGATGCGGTCAATGTCGCAGCCGTCGGGGTCGATGGGCGAGAAATCTTGCTCCCATTTCTTGTTGCGCATGTTCATCGTGCCGTTGTAGGTGAAGAGCATGGCGTTGCGCCCGTTGCGTGTGGGCATGACACAGTCGAACATGTCGACACCGCGTTCTATCGCCTCAAGAATGTTTTGCGGTGTGCCCACGCCCATGAGGTAGCGTGGCTTGTCCTTAGGCAGGATCTCGTTTACCACTTCAATCATCTCATACATCACCTCCGTAGGCTCGCCCACGGCCAGTCCGCCGATGGCGTTGCCAGCAGCTCCCTTGTCGGCCACATATTTGGCAGCGTCGCGCCGCAGGTCCTTGAACGTGCATCCCTGCACGATGGGGAAGAGCGTCTGGTCGTAGCCGTAGAGCGGCTCTGTCTCGTTGAAGCGCTTTATGCAGCGGTCGAGCCAGCGTTGCGTCATGGCGAGGCTCTTCTTGGCATACTGGTAGTCGCTCTGTCCGGGAGGACACTCGTCGAACGCCATCATGATGTCGGCACCGATAATGCGCTCCGTGTCCATGACGTTCTCGGGTGTGAAGAAATGTTTCGAGCCGTCAATGTGTGAACGAAACTCGCAACCCTCCTCACGCAGCTTACGAATGCCCGTGAGGGAGAAGACCTGAAAGCCGCCCGAGTCGGTAAGGATGGGGCGGTCCCATGTGTTGAACTTGTGCAGTCCGCCCGCCTTGCGCAGCGTGTCAAGGCCCGGACGGAGGTATAGGTGGTAGGTGTTGCCAAGGATGATCTGGGCTTTCACCTGCTCGCGCAGCTCGTTAAAATGAACGCCCTTCACGGAGCCGCATGTGCCCACGGGCATAAAGATAGGTGTCTTTATCTGTCCGTGTGCGGTGGTTATGAGACCCGTTCGCGCGTCGCTGTTGGGGTCGGTATGTTGAAGTTGAAATGTCAATGCCATTATTTTTGTTCCTCCTTCTTCTCTTCTTCCTCGATGTCAAACTTTATGGGGTCCTTCACCTTCTCGTCGGTGAGTGCAAACTGCCATACGTCCTGCACGTTCTCCACATAATGGAAGGTGACGCCCTTGAGGTAGATTTCGGGAATCTCGTCAATGTCTTTCTTGTTGTCCTGACACATCACGATGTCGGTAATGCCGGCACGCTTGGCTGCAAGAATCTTTTCCTTTATACCACCCACGGGGAGCACCTTGCCACGGAGCGTTATCTCGCCTGTCATGGCTGTGTTCTTGCGCACCTTGCGCTGTGTGAGCGCCGAGGCGATGGATGTGGCGATGGTTATGCCTGCCGACGGGCCGTCCTTGGGTGTGGCTCCCTCGGGCACATGGATGTGGATGTTCCAATGGTCGAAGATGCGGTAGTCGACACCTAACGTCTCGATGTGTGCTTTCACATATTCGAGAGCAATGACGGCCGACTCTTTCATCACGTCGCCCAGGTTGCCCGTGAGCGTGAGCTTGCCTGCCTTGCCTTTGCTCAGCGAGGTCTCGATGAACAGGATCTCGCCGCCCACGCTTGTCCACGCCAGGCCTGTCACCACGCCGGCATAATCGTTGCCCTGGTAGATGTCGCGGTTGAACGGCGGTTTGCCAAGGAGGTCTTCAAGCTGTGTGGGCGTGATCTTTTCGTAGGGCAGCTCGCCGTCGATGGCTTTCTTGAGCGCCATCTTGCGAAGCGCCTTGTTTATCTGCTTCTCCAGCTGGCGCACGCCGCTCTCACGGGTATAATGCTCTATGATCTTCTCTATGGCAGCCTTGTTAAACTGCAGCTTCTCTGTCTTGGCCTTTCTCTTCTTGGGCTTCTCCACCGTCACAGGCGTTCCGAACATGTCCATCGTCTCTGTCTCTACCTCCGCCTCGGGAGCATCTTTCTGAAGGTTGTCGAGCCCCGTGTTCTCGAGCTCGCGCGGTATGAGGTGACGTTTGGCAATCTCGATCTTCTCTTCCGTGATGTAGCCGCTCACCTCAATGATCTCCATGCGGTCGAGCAGAGGACGCGGAATGGTGTTGAGGTCGTTGGCGGTAGCAATGAAGAGCACCTTCGAGAGGTCATAGTCGACATCAAGATAGTTGTCATGGAACGCGTTGTTCTGTTCAGGGTCAAGAACCTCGAGCAGCGCCGATGAGGGGTCGCCGTTGATGGTGTTCTGTGTCACCTTGTCGATCTCGTCAAGAATGAACACGGGGTTTGACGAGCCCGCCTTCTGTATGTTCTTGATGATGCGTCCGGGCATGGCTCCTATGTAGGTGCGGCGGTGTCCGCGAATCTCGCTCTCGTCGTGCAGACCGCCCAGCGACATGCGCACATACTTGCGCTTCATGGCTGAGGCGATGCTCTTGCCCAGCGAGGTCTTGCCCACTCCCGGAGGACCGTAGAGGCAGATGATGGGCGACTTGAGGTCGCCGCGCAGCTTCAGCACGGCCATATATTCGAGAATGCGCTCCTTCACCTTCTCCATGCCGTAATGGTCGTGGTCGAGGATGCGCTGTGCGCGTTTCAGGTCGAGGTTGTCGGTGGTATATTCGTTCCACGGCAGGTTCACCAGCGTGCGCAGATAGTTGAGCTGCTGACTGTAGTCGGGGCTTTGCGGGTTGAGCGTGTCGAGCTTGTCGAGCTCCTTCATGAAATATTTGAGCGTCGCCTTGTTCCACTTCTTCATCATGCCCTGTTCCAGCAGCTCCTTGCGCTCGGGTGAGCCTTCGCCGTTGCCCAGCTCCTCCTTGATGTTCTTGATCTGCTGCTGAAGGAAATATTCGCGTTGCTGCTCGTCCAGGTCTTCGCGTGTCTTCATGCGGATGTCCTGCTTTATGCGTTGCAGCTGCTCTTCGCGATAGAGCAGCTTGAGGGCGAGCATGACGCGGTCTTTAATGGAGCTTGTGTTGAGCAACGACTCCTTGTCTTCTATGCTGAAGGTCAGAGTCATGCAGATATAGTTGACCGAAAGGACCTCGTTGTGTATGTTCTTTAACGCGAAGAGCATTTCGTCGGGAATGTCTTCGTTCATGTTGACAAAGTTCTTCACGTTTATAAGCAGGTCCTCGTGGGCCGTCTTAAACTCCTTGTCTCCCTTCGCGGGAAGCTCTTCGGGCGACAACACGGCATGGCCCATGTAGTAGGGTCTGGTCTTGGTGATGTCCTTGCGGGTGCATCGGCCGAGGCCCTGCACAATGGCTGTTATGTTTTCGCCGGGTCCGGGCATGTCGATCACCCTCACCAGACGTGCAAACACGCCCTGCTCAAAGATGTCTTGCTCTCCGGGCATCTCTATAGACGCATCTCTTTGTGCAAACACGGCAAACAGCTTCTCTTCGTTGCCCTTTATGGCGTTGATGAGCTCAAGGCTCTGCTTGCGCCCGATGATTATTGGGGTCAGCACGCCGGGAAACACCACAAGGTTGCGTGTTATGAGCATGGGCAGCTCGTCGTCTGTGTGCTTGTTGAAGATGGTGGAGATGTCGCCGTCAAAGTCGGCAATCATCTGTATTGAAGTATTTGTTCTGCGATTCATCTGTCGTTATATTAAGCAATTGTGTTTGATTTAATGCAATTGACTTGCAAAATTAGTGTTTTTTTTTCAGTTGACCGAATAAAACTCTATTATATTATGTGTTTTCACATAATTTTTGAATGCTTTGCGTGTCGCTTGAAACCGTTGGGCAGGCGGGGATGTGAAAAAGAACGAAATGTGGCATTATGTTTTGCAGTCTCGATGAAAAACCGTAATTTTGAAACTTGTTTTCATGATTATCAAGTTTATCGAATATTAATTGTTCATTTGACCGCATATTTACCGCAAACAAAGATGACAACAACAACAAGACCAAACCCCGCAACACCAGGCCGCAAGGTGGGAGCAAGAGCCTGTGTGGACGATTTCTTCAGCGACCTGTCAGCAGCTGTCAACGGAGGCATGAAGGTGCGCGAACGCTATGCTGTGCTCGGGCGCGTGCTGCGTCTGGCTGTGGACCAGAGGCTTGAAGGCGTGAAGGTGTGCTTTGCGGGGTTGTATCCGAAAATACAATATCTCGTTCGCGAGTGCCGCATACGCGAAAACTCTAAGGACCACACCCTTGTGCAGGCCATCAACGACACGCGCAACCGCTTGCGGCACATTGAGACCACCGGCGACGCTGAGCTCGAAGCAGCCTTTGCGGGCGACCTGAAGGCGGTGTGCAAGTTTGTGAGCGTGGTCTATGGCGGCGCCACCGTGCCTAAGGAGCTGGAACGCCATTATGAGCGCGAGACGTTCCGCATCTGGCGTCACCGCTTGAAAGATGCTGAGGGCGAGGCGCTTGCCGTGTTGCGCTGCACCGTTGAACGGTGGAACGACACCACCGTCTTTGCCTCGCGAAGCGACACGGGCGAGGATGTGGAGGTGGTCTATGTGGAGGAGAACAAATACAGCATGGGCAACTGGGGCTACCTCTCTGCTCTTCTTTATGAGGGGGCGCAGCTCAACATCGTTAAGCCGCGCGAGGAAGAGGGACGTTTGTATGGCGAGCTGTTTGTGCTCGACCCCGACAACCTGATAAACGTAACGGCTGTGGCAGCCTGTTTTGAGGAGTATGGCTGCTCGGCACGTCTGAGCCTGGTGAACAAGCTCAAGCCCGCTCCTGCAAGCAAGGCCATCTTGCTCGGCAACTATGCCGGTCAGCTGCTCGACGAGGCGGTCTATGATGCCGACACCGGATATGCTGACAGCCTGAAACATTTTTTCAGCCGACACGCCTTGGCCTTTGCCTGTTGCCCTGATGAGCTTGATGCCGACTTCCACCGTGAGGCGCAACGCCAACGCGCCAACATTCGCAACATCATGGCCAACACGCTGAAGCACAAGAAGGAACAACGGCCTGTGCAGTCGGGCGAACTGATTCTTGAACCCTCGTTCTTCTGTGAGACGCTTGGCCTTCAAGGACGTATGGACCTCATTCATGTGGCGCTCGACACGGTGGTGGAGCAGAAGGGCGGCAAGGCGGCTTACGGGTCGACCGACACCTATGTGAGACAGCAGCAGAAACACTATGTGCAGCTGCTGCTCTACCGCGCCATGCTCCATTATGCTTATGGCGAGACTGAATATAGCGCCATGGCGTCGTATCTGCTCTATTCCAAATATGCGTCGGGGTTGGTGGAGCTCGGCTCCGCTCCCCAACTGCTGTTTGAGGCTGTGCGCATGCGCAACCAGATAGCGTGGAGCGAACGGTGGTATGCGCAGCACGGCATGGATGTGCTCGCCACGCTCACCGCCGACAGCATTTTCCCTGCCTGTCACGCCCCGCTGTGGGAGCGTTACAACAAACCTGCCATCGAGGCGCTGCTTGCACCCGTTCGGGAGGCAGACGCCGTGGAACGTGCTTACTATCTGCGCTTCATGCGCTTCGTGGCTGCCGAGCACATGCTCTCGAAGGTGGGTAGCCGGACGAAGGAAGATTCGGGCTTTGCCACGGTCTGGAACTCATCGGTGGCTGACAAGCGTCTGGCGGGCAACATCTATGAACGGCTCGTGATGGAGCACATGGAGCCGTGCGACGAACAAGAAGACATTGTGTTCAGGTTTGACGGTGGCCACGATGCCGACATGTCCAACTTTCGTGTGGGCGACATCGTGATGTTTTATCCTTACAGGCATGGCGATGAACCCGATGCCACCGCCACGCTCGTCTTCCGCAGTACGGTCACCGACATAAGGGCTGACAAGCTCTTCTTGCGCCTTCGTAACCCTCAGAACACCAAGGTGTTTGAACGCTATAACGACGAGGGCGTGTGGTGGGCTGTGGAGCACGATTTCATGGAGTCGTCCTACTCGGCCCTCTATCGCGCCCTGCATGCTTTTCTCAGCGCTCCCAAGGAGCGTCGGCAGTTGGTGCTCGGACAGCGCAAACCCGTCGTGGACACGTCGTTGCAGCTTATGGGCAACTATAGTCAAGGCTCTGCATCGTCGGCGTTTAACGACCTTGTTCTGCATGCTCTTCAAGCTCAAGACCTCTATCTCGTTATAGGGCCTCCAGGCACGGGCAAGACCTCTTATGGCATGCTCAACGTGCTGAAGGAGCATCTGTTGCATCCCACGACAACCGTTCTGCTCACGGCTTATACCAACAGGGCTGTCGACGAGATTTGCAGCAAACTGGTGGAGAGCGACATCGATTTCGTTAGGCTTGGAAGCGACTTCAGTTGTGCTCCCCCTTACCGCGACCATCTGCTCTCCAACCGCGTGGCGGCCATGGATGCGCCGCGTGTGGACAGCGTGCGCGACATGTTAGAACGTTCCCGTGTGGTCTGCGGCACCCTTACGGCCTTTGGGTCACATGCCGAACTGTTCTCCATAAAACATTTTGACCTCGCCATCGTGGATGAGGCTTCGCAGATTCTTGAACCTCACATCATGCCGCTCCTCGCAGCCTGTCACGACGGGGTGCCTGCCGTCGGCAAGTTTGTGCTCATCGGCGATGAGAAGCAGCTTCCTGCCGTGGTGCAACAGGAGCAGGAGGTGTCGAAGGTGGAGGAGGCGGAGCTTAACGCCATCGGGCTGACCGACTGCCGCTTGTCGTTCTTCGAACGCATGTTGCGCCTTTTGGGCAAGGACGACCCTGCCTACGGCTTCTTGCTGAACCGACAGGGACGCATGCACCCCGACATTGCCGACTTCCCCAACGTGGCTTTCTATAACAACATGCTGCAACCCGTGCCGTTGCCTCACCAGGAGGAACCGACGGCTGACGAGGGGAATGGTGCCGACAAGCTGGAAGACCTGTTGCTCACCCATCGCTTGGCGTTTATCGACTGTGAGCCTTGTCTGAAGGCGGGAGAGGCAGATAAGGTCAACTCGGTTGAGGCAAGCGTCATCGCCGACGTGGTGGTGACAGCCCGAAAGATGCTTGGCGAGGCTTATGATGTGGCGTCGTCGATAGGTGTCATCGTGCCTTACCGTAACCAGATCTCTACCGTGCGCATGGCCATCGATGCCGTTGCCGCTTCGGCGGGGTTCGACGACCTGCACGACATCGCCATCGACACTGTGGAGCGTTATCAGGGCAGTCAGCGCGACGTCATAGTCTATGGCTTCACGGCAAAACGGCCCTATCAGTTGAGCTTCCTTACCGACACCGAATATTTTGACGAGACCGACAACGCCATCATAGACCGCAAGCTCAATGTGGCCATGACGAGGGCACGCAAGCGCCTTGTCCTGGTGGGCTATGCTGCCTTGCTGCGCCGCGACACAACGTTCAGAAGGCTCATCGAATATGCAGAACGCAAACATGCGTTCTTTAAGGATGATTTTATATTCCAATAACTTCCAATAATTTCTTTCGCTTGCGAAAGTTCTATAAAAAACATAACATTTTGGGCTTTACATTTAAACAATTTCACATAGAGCAAGAACGATGCGCCATGAAGGTTGGAACCGACGGCGTGTTGATAGGCGCGTGGGCCAATGGGGGGAAACGGATTCTTGACATCGGCACAGGCACAGGACTGATAGCCTTGATGATGGCGCAACGTTTTGACGATGCCGAAATAAAGGCTGTGGATCTTGACCGCGATGCCTGCTGTCAGGCAAGGGAAAACGTGGCAAACAGTAGGTTCGCAGGTAGGGTGGAGGTCTTTGAAACGGCAATACAGCAGTTTCACGATGCTGCGTGCTTCGACAGCATAGTGTCCAACCCGCCGTTCTTTCAAAACAGCTTGAAGAACCCCGACACGCGCCGTGCCGCCGCACGCCATTCCGATTCGTTGCCCTTCAGCATGCTGTTTGAAAAGGTGGCTGCGTTGCTCACCTCCGACGGCGTGTTCAGCGCAGTCATTCCCACCGAGTGTGTGTCGGCGCTCATTGCCGAAGGCAGCCTGCATGGCCTTTCTGTCGTTCGCCGTTGCGATGTGCGCACAACGCCACGCAAGGCGCCGCGCCGCAGCTTGCTTGCCTTCTCGCGCAGGGCCGGGGGAGAGATGGAGCGCACGGAGGTGGTGCTACAAGAAACAAATGGTCAGCGCTCCGAATGGTACGATGCGCTGACCCATGACTTTTATATTCGATAAAAATTTTATGCTTCTCTTCTTCTGTTAAAGATTGAGCTTCTTCTGAATGACCTTGCTTATGGCCTGGATGTGGCGTCCTTGGTTCGTGATGTCCTCACGCATGACGTTAAGCTGGTTAAACAGTTCGGCAGCAGCGTTCTGCAAGGCGTTGGGCTTGCGGACGCTACGGTCGGCAAAAGGGTTCGTGACAATTTTTATTCCCTTCTCCTGAAGTTCCACGTCAATGTCCTCGCCCGTCATTACAGGGTCGCCGTCATAATGAATGACGCCTGGCTTGCTGCGGTGGATGTGAAGCTTCTTGCAGCGGAACGTCTTTATCTTCGAGTTCTTGTCGAGCGTCTTGTTAAACATGTCGATGCTTATCTGCGGGGCCTCAAACACGTCAAACGGCTCCATGATGATCACGTCAATCAGTCCGTCGCTCATCGAGGCTTGAGGGGCGATGTAGGCGTTGTTGCCATACTGTGAGGCGTTGGCGCACGAGATAAGGAACGCCTTATATTGGTTCGTGCCGTTCTCGTCTTCCAGCACATAAGTCTCGGGCTTGTATTTAAGACCCTCGCGCAGGATGTTCTCAGCATAAGTTATAGGGCCGCGCTTTCCTGCTTCCGCAAACTTCTGGCTCACAAAGGCATCGAAGCCCATGCCACAGGTGCAGAAGAACGGGTGACCGTTGATGATGCCATAGTCGAGGTCGCGCACATCGAACGCGTTGATGATGTCGAGCGACTTGCGCAGATTCATGGGCAGCAACAGGTGACGCGCAAGCCCGTTGCCCGATCCGCAAGGCATAATGCCCAGGGCGGTGTCGGAGTGTACAATGGCGCGGGCCACCTCGTTCACGGTGCCGTCGCCACCCACGGCCACAACAAGGTCCACGCCGTTGTCCTTGGCGCGTGACGCAATCTCGGAGGCGTGTCCGGCATATTCGGTGACGACAATCTCATAGTCAAACTTCTCCTTGTCGAGATTGTTCTCAATAAGGTCTGGCACCCCGGCTTTGCTTGAGGTGCCTGATATGAGGTTCATTACGAAAATTGCTTTCTTTTTCATCTGTCTTTTATTGTTGTCGCCTATAATGTTTGTTGTTATCGTTTCTTGAAAGAAGGTTGCTGAAAACGCCCTCTTTGACAATTGGAAAATGATGGGATACCTTGGAAACCCAACTCTTCTATTGTGACAAAATTACGAAAATCCTTTTAAATAGTGGCTGTTTTATCTATAAAAATGTATAAACAAGACATTTCTTTAGTAAAAATGACAAATTCT